>Ga0164290_1000166_pt1 | contig 247493 bp, 216 predicted proteins | sample Micstemetagenome_FD_108782 | JGI IMG/M metagenome (GOLD analysis project Ga0164290, IMG submission 108782) | Contaminated culture microbial community from soil near Moab, Utah, USA - Microcoleus steenstrupii SON62 (Illumina Assembly) | ecosystem: Environmental > Terrestrial > Soil > Soil crust...
CGAACCGAGCGGGCGTGAGCCCAAAGGCGTGCGCGAGCGGCTTGGCAAACTCGACAGCGCGCAAATGCGCCCTTTTCAACCGAAACATCACCTCGTGCATCGGGCGCCCTCCGTGGCGAGCGGTGTGCGCGGTCGCCGATCCACATCGCGTGCCACCCGAAGACCCCCTCGCATCGGTCGGCAGCCGTCGGGCCCCCTCTCCAGGCGCAAACAGGAACCGCCGAGTATTCAGCCGGCTAAACGATCGGCGCCGCGCGACGGGGCTCGCGAGGGGGGCGCGCTGGCGCGGGGATGGCACTACGTGACCCTATGGCGCGGGCCGGTTTGGGCCTGGCACGGGGCCAGTCGCGCGCGGGAGATTGGCCCTCGGCGCGCGCTCTCGGGGCACGCGCTCCGGTCCGCGTACGCGCCGGCGCCAGCGCGTCCACACTGCGTGTGCGCGGTTCTCCCGCGCAAGAGGAGTCGCGCCGGCCGAGGCGGTGACAGCGGCGGCCCCGCCCGCGCTGCCGCGCCGCCGAGGTCGCATCGGCGCCGCGGGGGCAACGACGCGCTCGACACGGCTGGGATTTGGCGTGCACCATCGCGACGTGCGTACTCGCTCGTTCGTGGTTTCAGGCGCGCCGCTTGCCGCTGTCCTCGCCGTTGGGTCGCTGCTCGGTTGTGAGCCGCCGCCGCCCATCAAGACGTCGACGGGAGAGCGGATCGACTCGGTGACCTACGAAGAGAAGTTCGCGCGCACGACCGACACGCACGAGGGAAGCTTTCGCGGCGACCGGCTCCGCAAGGCTCTCGAGCTGATGGAGAAGCGCGGCTTGCTCGAGCGCGAGGGGACATACGCGGCGGCGGGTGTGGTCGATACGAGCACGCTCACGATCGTCGTGAAGTCGGCCGCGAAGGAGCGCAGGATCGAGCTCCGGAACTGCGCCGAGGAGCACGTCTGCGGATTTTTCGCCGACGCGCAATCGCAGGGCGTGGTCGAGAAGCAGCCGGTCGTTTGCAAGAGCGGCAAGGTCTGCGACGCGAAGAAGTAGACGCGGCTTCCACTCGCGGATCCACGTCGTGGCTCCACGATGCCGGGCAGAGTGGCGCAACCGGCGTTCGTCGCACGTGAGCTGGGACGCGCGCACCGCGACGTACGGCGCGCATCGAACATGGATGCGCCGTTGCGCGGAGTCGCGCAGGTCCGCCGTAGCAAGATCAACGCGCGCGACGCTGCGAACCGTGGCGCAGCGTCCGTCGCACGAGTGAAACGCGCGACGCTGCGAAGCGGCGCTCCGGTTCGGCGCGATCGGAGTGCTGATGCCTGCGGAGCGGCGAGACCTTCGCTGCCGACAGCCTCGACGGACGCTGCCTCCGCTCGTCAGCGGGGGCCGAGAGGCTCCGTCGAGAAAACGATGTCCCTGGCTGCCGGCGTCGAGGCGCGGGCCGGGGGAGGCGCAGCCGCGGACGGCGTCGGCGCGAGGGGAGCGGTCGCGGGTGTCGCGGACGCCGCGCTTCCGGACGGCGCGTCGGGTCGGCGCCCATTCGCCGCGGGACGCGTCGCGCCGGAGGGCGCGCCCCGTCCCGACGACGGTGACGCAGGAGCTGCGCGGTCGGCCGCCGCGACCGCCGCGGCCGCCACATCCGCCGCGCCGGCCGAGGGCGCTACGCCCGTCGTCGCATCCGCCGCGCCGGCCGAGGCCGCTACGCCCGTCGCCGCGCCCGTCGGCGCCGCGCCCGCCGCGCCCGCCGCGCCCGCGCCATCGGCGGAGCGCGGCGCCTGCTTCGCCGAGGAGGCGATCGTGACCGTGATGCCCTCCATCGCGCCGAGCTCTGCGGCGGGCGGCGACCGTCGCCAGGCTCGCGCCAGCAGCGCCGCCGCGATGACGACGACGAGAACGAACGCCGCCACCACATAGGGGCGACGCGCGAGCGCACGCAGGCCGCCGTCGAGCTCTCCAAACGAGCCCGTGAAAGCATTCGCCGGCTCCGCGACGAGCGCACGGGGCGTCGTCCTCGCCGCAACGAGCCGCGGCCGCGCAATCGGCGAAGCCTGCGTCGTCTGCTGGGGAACGACGACGCCCCGCAGCTCCTCCTCACACGTCGCCAGGCGTTCGCCGGCATCGCGCGCCGTCGGCCGCGCCGCGGGATCGAACGCCAAGAGCTCGCGCACCAGCAGCTCGAGCGCCGACGGCACGAGGATGCCCGGCGCCGCCTCGTCGATGCGCGGCGCGCGCCCGGAACGTGTGCGCGCAAAGGCGCGCTCGTCGAGCTCGACGCCGTCGTCGTCGTCCGCGAATGGTAGCCGGCCCGTGAGCGCCTCGAACATCATCACGCCGAGCGCGTACATGTCGCTCGCGGGGAACGAACGGCCGCGTGGCTGCTCCGGCGCCATGTACGCCGGCGTGCCGATCACGAGCCCAGCTCCCGTCACGAGCGCAAGCGGCCGCCCAGGAGACACGATCTTCCCGACGCCGAAGTCGAGAAGCTTCACGTGCTCCGTGCCGTCCGGCGCGTTCGTCACGATCACGTTGGCGGGCTTCAGATCACGATGAATGACGCCGCGCGTGTGGGCATGGTCGAGCGCGGCGACGATCTGGCGCGCGAGCTGCACGACGCGCCGCGGAGCGAGCCGAGACTCCTTCGCCATGTGGTGCTCGAGCGTCGCGCCGTCGACGAGCTCCATCGCGAGGAACGATTGTCCCTGCAACGCCCCGTCGATTTGGCCTGCATCGAAGAGCGTCACGATGTTCGGATGGTCGAGCCGCCCGAGAATGGCCGCCTCGAGGCGCAGGCGTTCCTGCGCCTGCATCTCTTCCTCGTCGCAGTCCCAGCGCACGACCTTCAACGCGACGTCGCGGCCGATCGCCTCGTGCGACGCTCGGTACACGCGCCCCATACCTCCGGAGCCAATCGCCTCGACCACGAGGTACCGGCCTCCGACGAGCGTGCCGATCAGCGGATCGAGGCGGGCCGAGCTCGACACACGCCGCTCCGATACGGGAGCCGCCGGGCGGTGCGAGACGGTCGCGGGCAGAGGACGCACTCTCCACCCTACGGACGAGCCCCTCGCCAGATTAAGCGGCGCCCCGACGACCGCGACGAACCGCGCATGGCTGGCATCGGCTACGATCGAGCCGTCTTCCCCTACATGAGCCACGCACCGCGCCCGGAGCCTCCCTCTTACCTGCTCGAAGGCCGGTATCTCGCCGAGGCGCTGCTCGCCCTCGGCGACGTCGCCGAGGTGTTCTCCGGCACCGACACCTGGTCCGGCGAGCTCGTCGCGATCCGTCGACTCCGCAGTGACCGCCGCGAGCAGGAACCCGCCTTCCGCCGCGCTTGCGAGCGGCTCTTCGGCGCCACCTCTTCGCGTCTCGTCCGCGCGATGCACCTCGGCGACGACCGCGACGGGCGCCCGTTCCTCGTCACCGAGCTGCTCGTCGGCCGCGACGTCGAGAAGCTCGGGCGGGTCCGATGGGAGGTCGCTTGCGAGATCACGCGGCAAGCCGCGGCGGCCGTCGCCGAGATGCACCTCAATGGCCTGCACCACGGCGGCCTACGCGCATCCTCGCTCTTCGTCGCGGCGTCGAACGCCGGCGGCTCGCGCGTGAAGCTACTCGACCTCGGCACCGGAGACCGAGCGGCGACCGCGGAGAGAGACGTGCGCTCGCTCGCCGCCATCCTTCATCGTCTGCTCGTCGGACGACCGCCCCTGCCGGCGCGCGCGCGAACGGGCAAGCTACGCCTCGGCATCGCCGGCGCGCCCGCAGCGCTCGACGACGCGCTCGACCGGTGGCTCGCCGACGACGTCCCGACCGTCACCGCGGTCGAGATCGCGGACACCCTGAAGCGCTTCGTCGACGCATCGAGCGAGCTGCCGCGCTCCGGCCCCGAAGCGCCCGGGCCGCGCGTGCTGCCGAAGACCTCGCTCATCGTCTTCGAGGGCGAAGAAGAAGAGCCCTGACGGCGGCGACGCCCGTCGCAAAATTTTTTCGTCACATCCCGCGGCGTGCGCGTCTGTCTCTTCGGAGGCGGAGAATGGTCACCGTACGAAGGACAGCCGCGTCCGCCGGCATGCTGGCGCTCCTCGCGATCGAGGCCCTCGGCGCGCTTGCCGCGTGCCGTCGTGGTGGCGCGGCCGAGCCGCAGCCCGCGTGCGAGGTGCGCAAGGAAGCAGGCGACGCGCTCGAAGAGTGGCACGCCACGACGCGCGCACCGGTGCCCGCAGGCCGAGCCACCGTGTGGGTCACGATCGACGAGACGGTGAAGATCGACGCCGCCGGCCGCCTCGTGTTCGCCGAGACGCGCCTCCACGACGACATCAGCACGCCCGAGACGCGTGTCGTCTTCGATCCGCCGCATCATCGCGTCGCCCTCGACCGCGCCGGCCGCCATGTCGAATGGAGCGTCCCCGGCGATGAGCCGTGGATCCTCGCGCCCGCTGCGACTCCGTTCGGCTCCCCTGTGGCGACGCCCCTCGTCGCCTGGGTCACCTACCGCGCCGCCGAGCGCCACGCTTCGCTCAGGCTCGTGAGGCCGCTCGATCAGGAGAGCTTCGTCGTTCCTCGCGACCAGTACGTCGTCGACCAGACCGTCGTCATCGGAGACCAAGCGGTCGAAGTCGACGAGAGCTTCGTGCGCGGCATCACGATCGGCGGCGTCGAGCTCGCGCGCGGCGTCGTCGGCACGGCGTTCCGCTTCCGCGGCGGCTGATCAGTGCTCGCGGTCCTGGAGCGAACGCTTCAGTTCCAGCAGCTGCTCCTTCACGAGCTGAAAACGTTTCCGGAGCCGCGCCGACTCGCGCTTCAGCGCTTCGTCGTCGAGCGGCGGCTCGGTGTCGGGGTGCATGACGCGCGCGAGATCGTTCCACGCGAGGGCCTTGTCGACGCGGAGAACGAGGAGCATCCGGTCATCCTCCGAGAGCGCGTCGCGCATCGCCGCGAAACGGTCTCTCGCGGAAGTGCGGAGCCACGACGCCGTGTCCGTCCGAAGCCGGACGGCGGGGTCGACCTCCGACCCGTCGCCGAGCGGCACCTGCCCGCGCCCCTGGCGCTTTTTCTCCTCGCGGTAACGAATCGACGTGTTCCGCGCGATGGCATAAATCCATGTGCGGAAGGAGGACTGCCAGGAGAACCGGTCGAGGCCGGACCAGAGGCGCTCGGTGACGCGGGACCAGACTTCGGACGCATCCTCGTCGTCGCGATGGAACGCCGCGAGGAACCCGTAGATCTCGGGACCGTACCCGCGCACGGCGGCATCGGCCGCGGCCGCGAGATCACCCTTGTCCCAGTGCTCGCGGATCGCGCGTTCGAGCACCTCTCGCTCTCCGGCGTCCATCGACGTACCAGTATAAGCGGCATCGCATGAGCTCGATTCCCCCCGACGACGAAGAAGACGAGGCGCCGGACGATTTCCTCCGGGAGCTCGCGCGCGTCGAGGACCGCGCGCCGCCGCCGCCCAGCGTCCGCGTCGAGGGTACGCTCATCGGCCGTTACGAGGTCGTCTCCGAGATCGGGCGCGGCGGCATGGGCATCGTCTTCCTCGCGGAAGACGCGAAGCTCGGGCGCAAAGTCGCGCTGAAGCTCCTTCCGCCGTCGTTCGCCGCCGACGAAGAGCGCCGTCGCCGGTTTCTCCGCGAAGCGCGCGCCGCGGCCGCCGTGAGTCACCCGAACCTCGTCACGCTGTACGACGTCGGCGAGCACGAGGGCCGCGCGTACATCGCGATGGAGTACCTGCCCGGGCGCAGCCTGCGCGAGGTGCTGGTCGCCAAGCGGCTCTCGGTCGACGAGGCCGTCGACATCGCACGCCAGGTGCTCGCCGGGCTCGTCCACGCGCATGCCGCCGGGCTCCTGCATCGGGACCTCAAGCCCGAGAACGTGCTCCTCGGCGACGACGGGCGCGTCCGCATCCTCGACTTCGGCCTCGCGAAGCTCGATCGCGAGAGCGAGCCCGGCGACAACACGACGCGCGACGGGCTCGTCATGGGCACGCCCGGGTACATGTCTCCGGAGCAGGCGCGAGGGCAGTCGCTCGATGCGCGCAGCGACGTGTTCTCGTTCGGCGTCCTCCTGCACGAGCTCCTCACCGGCAAGCGGCCGTTCGATGGGCCGACCCGCGCCGACGTCGTGACGTCGCTCCTCCGCGATCCGAGCCCGCGCGCCGATGCGCTGCGTCCGGAGGTCGGACCTGCGCTCGCCGACTTCGGACAACGCTGCCTCGCGAAGGCGCCGTCCGACCGCCTCGCGTCGGCCGCACTCGCCCTCGCCGCGCTCGACCAAGCGTGGAGCAGCACGAAGGAGCGAAGGTCGGGCGACGCGCAGCTCGCAACGAACGGCGCGCCGACGCGCCCGAAGACGCCGCGCGTGACGATGGGGATCCGCTGGGCGGCGGCCGGCCTCGGCGTCGCCGCTCTCGCCGCGGCGCTCGCGTTCCCCTCGTCGCGCACGCGCCCGGCGGTGGTGAGCGTCGATTCCGGCGCGCAGAAGGCGAAGGCGATCGCGATCACCGATGTGCCCGCACCGGCGTCGAAGAGCCCCGAGGCGCTCGTCGCGTACAAGCAGGCGCTCCAAGCCGTGCGGGATGCGGACTGGGGCATCGCCACCGAGCGGCTCACCGACGCGACCGCGCGCGATCCCGAGCTCGCGCCTGCTCATCTCCGTCACGCCATCCTCGCGTACGGAGGAGGCGACGGGCCCTCGATCGCGCGCGACCACCTCGCCCGCGCCATGGCGATGCGCGGAACGCTGTCGGAGCGGGATCAGAAGCTGCTCTTCGCATTCGAGCCGACGATCAGCCGCGACCCCGCGGAGACCGCGCTGGCGCGGCAACGTCTTCGCGCGCTCGCCCAGGCGTACCCGGACGACGCCGAGATTTGGCACTTCTACGCCATGTTCGGAACGAGCGACGAAGACGAGACCATCGCCGCTTCGCGCCACGCGACCGAGCTCGATCCGCAGTTCGCCGACAGCTGGCAGGTGCTCGCCGAGGGGCTCGCGTGGAAAGGACGCACCGACGAGGCGCTCGCAGCGATCGAGCGCTGCGTGACCATCTCTCCGCTCACCGCCGATTGCCGAGGCGAGCGCGCGCGCATCTACGGCGTCATGGGCGAGTGCTCACGCATGGAGGAGGACCTCCGACGCGGCCTCTCCAGCAACCCGCGCGCCGCGAACATCTGGCACGAGGACCGTGCCGCGGCGCTGCTCGCGGTCGGCCGCACGGACGACACCGTCGTCGAGGCCTTCCGGCAGAAGTGGTCGCTCCTCGGCGCCGACAAGCGAAAGGGCGTCGAGCCCTACGACCGCGCGCTGCTCGCGGCCGTCCGCGGCCGCTTCGAGGAAGCAGACGCGCTGCTCGCCCTCGGCGAGAAGGCCGTCGAGCTCGATCCGAACGCCCAAGTGCACGCGCGCTTCGCTACGTTTCGCGTGGCCATCGCGCACGAGCTCGGCAAGACGAAGGACGCCGCGAAGATCGCCGAACGCTACATCACGAAGCGCGACGTCTGGCTCGGCTCCGAGTCGGCGATGGACATGGAGATTCCCATGCTGCGCGTGATGCAGCACGGCGGCCTCCTCACCGCAGACGACTTCGTGAAGAGGCGCGACACCTGGTACGCGCGCGTCCGCGCCGCCGACAGCGACAAGAACGCGGTGTTCGCATGGCACACCGCCTACACCACGTTCGTGCAGACGCCGGCGGAGGCGAAAGACGCGCTCGCGCACGCGCCCACGATCGACATGCATCGCCTCGGCAAGGATGGCGGCGTCCGCGCCGACGTCGGGTTTGCATACCTCCTCGCGGGGAGACCGGACGACGCGCTCATCCCGCTCGAGACGGCCGCCAAGGCGTGCAACTGGTTGCGCTGGCCGGTCTCCCACACGAAGGCGCTGCTCCATCTCGGTCAGGCGCACGAGCAGCTCGGGCACACCGAGGCCGCATGCGCGGCGTATCAGCGCGTCGTGTCGCGATGGGGAAGCGCGCGAACCTCGGCGACGCGCGACGTGGCGCGGGCGCGAAGCGATGCCCTCGCGTGCAAGAGCTTGTCTTTGCCGTCGTCGTCGTCGTCGTCGCCCGCATCCGCGCCGAAGACCACGAAGCGCGCGAAGCAAGACCCGGACGACGACGACGACGACGACGACGAGATCCGCATCCCTGTCCCTCACCTCCCGAACATGCCTCCCATGCCGAAGCTGCCGCCCGTCGCGGGCGAGCCGCCGTCGTTCGGTGCCCTCCCCAAGCCTCCGCGGCCCGCGGGGCCTCGGCCGCACGACGACGACCGCGACTCGACCGTCGTCGTACGGCGCGCCTCGGCGCGCGGCGCGCTTCGCGACGGCGCGTGCAAGCAGGCCAAGCAAGCCGCCCTCGAGCGGAGCGCGTGCGGCACGCGCCCCAAGTCGGTCGAGGGCGACTGCGTCTGCACGCCCATGCAGGACGGTTGGAAGTGCGTCGCCGCGATGGCGGTGGTCTGCGACTGACCGCGGCGCGGCGGCATTGCGCGCCTGCCGACGCGTCTCCACCGCACGCCCGATGCGACGCCTTGCAAATTCGTGACGTTCGCCCGCGCGATCCTCTTGCTAGGAGCTAGGGGCGATGTTCAAGAACGCGGTCCAGGGAGCTTACACGTACGCGGAGTTCGGCCTGTGCGTCGCCGCGTTCCTGCCCGTGATGGCGATCGCCTCGGCGCGCCACCGAGACGACCCGACGCAGCGGATTCCCGGGCGCTGGATGCGCCGCCTCGGCCGCACGACGAGCCGGCTCACGCCGCTGTGGAAGTTCACGATCGAAGGCACGGCTCCGGCAGACATCGGGCACGCCGCCTACGTCGTCGTCGCGAACCACGAGTCGCAGGCCGACCCGTTCCTCCTCTCCTGGCTGCCCTTCGACATGCGGTGGGTCGCGAAGGAGGAGCTCTTTCGGACGCCGCTCACCGGCTGGGCGATGCGCTTCGGAGGCGACATCCCGCTCCGCCGCGGGCAGGGCGACAGCGTGCGCGCGATGATGAACGAGTGCGAGCGCGCGCTCGCGGGCGGCATCTCCGTGATGATGTTCCCGGAAGGTACGCGCTCGAAAGACGGCGAGCTCCTCCCCTTCAAAGACGGCGCCTTTGCGCTCGCCTTGCGTGCGCAAGTTCCCGTACTGCCGGTCGCGCTCGCCGGCACGCGCGAGATGCGCCCGAAGCACTCGCGTTGGTTCGGCAAGGCGCATGCGTGCGCGAAGATGCTCGAGCCGATCCCGACCGCAGGGCTGACCGAAGCGGACGTGGCGACCGTGCGCGATCGCGCCCGCGAGTCGATCGCGAGCGCGCTGCCGGATCTCCGCGCGCGCTACGGACGCGTCACCGCGGCGTGAGCTACGGCTTCGGGTGCGCGGAGAGGAACGCGTAGATCCGCTTCGGCAGGTCCTTCGCGAGATCGAACGGCACGTGCGACGTGCCCTCCATGGTCCAAAGCTCGACGTCCGCGCCGCCCCGGCAACCGCCGAAGCGCGACGGCTTCGTCTCTGCGCCCGGCACGGCGCCGTCGAGATCGATCGGAGCCGCGCGGGTGTCCGGCTCCGCCGCGCAGCCGTTGTTCGAGGCCCACGTGCGCACCGTCGCGAGCGCGCCAGGGTTGCGGAGGCCGGTCGACTCGGGCTCGTACGAGACGGTCTCGTCCTTCGTGCCGTGCATGTGGAGCAGCGCGACGGGCTGCTTCGGCTTGCAGCGTGACGCGTCGCCGAAGAACGGCCCGGCGAGATCGACGATGGCGGCGAAGCGCTCGGACGCGTCACAACCGAGCCGGAACGACATCGCGCCGCCATTCGAGTGGCCGACGAGGAACACGCGCTTCGGATCGATCGCGTAGTAGGTGGCGATCTCGTCGACGAGGCCGGTCAGGTAGGCGACGTCGTCGACGTTCGTCCTACCGAAGTCGCAGCACAGGTCGGTCGCGTTCCAGAACTGCCTGCCGTTCGCGTCCGTCGTGCCTTCCGGCGCGACGAGGAAGAAGCCGCTCTCGTCGGCGATGCTTCCCAGGTTGAAGAAGAGGCTCTGCGCCGTGCCGGTCGCGCCATAGCCATGGAGGACGACGACGAGCGGCGCAGGCTTGCCCGGGTCGTACCCGCTCGGCACGCGCAGCACCTGCACGGGCCGCGCGCCGCCGAACACGTGGTCGGCGGGCGGGCCGTTCTTCGCGCCGCCCTCCCCCGGCGACGACGTTCCGCCGTCGCCCGCGACGACGGGCGGCGACGACGACGAGCATGCCGGCGCAAGCGCGAGCGCGAGCACGACGAACGCGGTGGACACTCGCATGAGGCCGCGGATTCTAGCGCAGATTTCGGTGAGAACCTCGCTACGCACCGGGGCGAGCGTGGCACGCACTGCCCGTGCGCTTGCCATCGGGCTCGGCCGCGGGCATGGTCCCGAGCAGCATGGCCGGAATGGACGACATCCCCTCGGAGATCCTGCGCGCCGCGTATCAGCGGAAGCCCATCTACCTCCTGAAGGTGCCGCTCTTTTATGGGCTCTGGGCCGCGAGCATCGCGGCTCTCTTCGCCACGCGTGGCACGGCGTACGCGATTCCGCTCGGGATCGCGCTCGCCGTCTTCATCGCGTGCCTCGTGCGCGGCCTCGGCTCGATCGCACACGACACGATTCACGGCAGCACGGCGAAGAGCAAGACGCTCTCCTACTGGCTCGCGCTCCTCTGCTGGGCGCCGTCCGGCTTCAGCGTCACGCTGTACCAGAACTACCACCTGCATCATCACCGCATCACGAACACGTATCCGGACGTCGACAACTTCGTCGTCACCGATTACACGCGGAATCCCTTCCTCGCGAAGGCGCTCCTCCTCGTCGTCTACACGGTGGGCTACCCCACGTACTTCGGCTTCCAGACGGGCCGCTACTACGTGAAGCGCCTGACGAGCGGGAAGAAGATCCGCATGTACGCGGAGCTCGCGGGCTGGTGGGGTCTCGTCGCCGCGTTCTGCGCGAGCGTGCCGGCGCACGTCGCGATCTTCGGCGTGGGGCTCCCGTTCGTGTTCGGCGCGATCCTCGCGAGCATCACGAGCATGATCGAGCACTACGAGATGCCGGCGGGTGAAGACGCCTACGGCTCCCGTACGTACTGCACGAAGAACCCGGTCCTCGCGTGGCTCTGGAACAACGTCCCGTACCACGTCGAGCATCACAAGTTCCCGGGCATCCCCTGGTACAACCTGAAGTCGTTCCACGAAGCGGCGTACCCGTACTACGACGCGCAGGTGAAGGCGAACTGCCATCCCGGCTTCTTCGGGATCGTGTTCCACCTCTACGGCCGCATCCTGAAGCTCGACGTCGCGGCGCTCGAGTCGAAGTACAAGACGATCGATCCCGTCGCGGAGCGCCAGGAGAAGCTCGAGCTTCCGGGCATCGAGTCCGCGGCCGCCTGAGCGGCGAACGCGCGCCGCTCCTCCACGTGCAGTCGCGGGCGTGCCGCGCGCCAATCCGCGCCGGCTGAGCTTTTCCTCTATCGGGCGAGAGTGCGATCTGATGTCCTGTCTGGCTCCGCGGCTCACTGCCGCGCAGCCAAGGAGATCGCATGCACCACGTGGGGATGGGCGTTGGTAGGGGTTCGGCTCGGGCGCGTAGCGTAGCCGCAGCGATCGGCATCGCGGTCGCGGGATGCGGGGGCGCCGCGTCGAGCGGTGACGTCGACGTCGACGTCGACGTCGACACGACGGAGCCCGCGTCGAGCAATCACGAGAAGGGCAAGAAGCTCTTCGAGCGCGAGACCTTCGGCGGCAACGGACGCACGTGCGCGACGTGTCACGGCGCGGCGACGGGCACGGTCTCGCCTGCCGAGGCGCAGGCGCGCTTCGCGAAGAACCCGAACGATCCGCTGTTCCGATCGATCGACAGCGACGACGGCGTCGGCTCGTCGTACACGCGCCTGCTCACCCACGCGACGATCCGCGTGACGCTCCCGCTGCCGCCGGGATGGTCGCTCGCCGACGATCCGGCGGCGACGTCCGTGACCGTGAATCGCGCGATCCCGACCACGCTCAACGTGCCGGCGCTCGACACGGTGTTCATGGTCGACGGCCGCTTCACGACGCTCGAGGCGCAGGCGCACGGCGCCATCGACTCGCATTACGAGCCGGGGCGCGCGCCGACGGCTCCGGAGCTCGCCGCCATCGCCGAGCACCAGAAGGGCAACGCGTTCTTCTCGAGCAAGGCGCTCCGCGACTACGCGCGCGGCGGCGCAGCGCCGGCTCTGCCGCCGGGCAACACCGACGCCGAGAAGCGCGGGCGGGCATGGTTCGTCGAAAGCGCCGAAGGCATCTGCAGCCACTGCCACGGCGGGCCGATGCTGAACCAGACCACGCAGTTCCTCCTCGCGCCGCTGCCGCCGGGCTCGCGCTTCTTCACCGCCTTCGTCTCCGAGCTCAACCCGGGCAACCAGCCGGTGCGCACGTTCCTCGTGCAGAACGGCGACGGGACGACGACGACGATCGCGAGCCCCGATCCCGGGCGCGCGCTCATCACCGGCAATCCGGCGGAAGCGAACTTCTTCCGAATCCCGACGCTCTGGGGAGCGAAGAAGACCGGGCCGTGGTTCCACGACAACTCGGCGAAGACCCTCGAGGACCTCGCGAAGCACTACTCGGCGTACTTCGAGATCGTGCTCGGACGCGGGCTCACCGCGCAGGACCAGGCCGACATCGTCGCGTACCAGCAGCTCCTCTAGAGAGGAGCGGCGCGCGCTCCGCGGTCACGCCTCCGTCGCGACGGCGCCGAACGTGATCGCGGAGAGCAGCGCGCCCATGAGCTCGCCGATGACGAGCTCGCGCGGGACGCTTTGCTCGGCGGGGCGATTCTGCACGCTCGTGCGGGAGTGAGCCTTCTGTGCACTGCGACGCTTGGACTTCCTCGACATGCTGCATCATCCAGCAACGGGGATGCCGAGCCGAGAGCGCGCAGGTACCACGCGAAAGCGCGAAGCTTCATCTGCTCGCGCTGCATCCGCTCGCGTCATCGCGTCACGCGTGTCGCGTCATGCCCTCTGGTAGCGCTGAGCGGCTCCCTTCTTAGCGCGCGGCTTGCAGCGCCAGGCGCCGGCCATGGCAATCGCGAGCGTGGATCCGCGCACCGGCGAAACGCGAGAGACGTTCGTGCCCGACCACGACGCGGCGATCGAGGCGAAGCTCGAGACCGCTGCGCGTGCGTACCGGCAATGGCGAGGGACCTCCTTCGCGGAGCGCGCAGCCCCGATGCGGCGAGCGGGCGAGCTGCTCGACGCGGAGAAGGAGTCGCTCGCGCGCCTCATGACCGAGGAGATGGGCAAGACGCGCACGAGCGCCGTCGCCGAGGCCGCGAAGTGCGCGAAGGTCTGCATGTACTATGCAGACAACGCGGAACGAGCGCTCGCCGACGAGCCGGTGCCGACCGAAGGCGCGGCGAGCTACGTGAAGTACTTGCCGCTGGGCCCGGTGCTCGCCGTGATGCCCTGGAACTTCCCGTTCTGGCAGGTATTCCGGTTCGTCGCACCGACCCTGATGGCCGGCAACGTCGGCCTGCTGAAGCACGCGTCGAACGTTCCTCGTTGTGCGCTCGCGATCGAAGATCTCCTGCGCCGCGCCGGGTTCCCCGAAGGCGTGTTCCAGACGTTGCTCGTCGGCTCCGATGCGGTGCCGCGCATCGTCGGAGACCGGCGTGTCGTGGCTGCAACGCTGACGGGGAGCGAAGGCGCAGGAGCCTCCGTCGGCGCGCACGCTGGCAAGGAGATCAAGCCGACCGTGCTCGAGCTCGGGGGAAGCGATGCGTTCATCGTGATGCCGTCGGCCGACCTCGACGAAGCGGTGAAGGCTGCCGTGGCGTCACGCACGCTGAACAACGGTCAGTCGTGCATCAATGCGAAGCGGTTCATCGTCCACGAGGAGATCTACGCGGCGTTCGAGGAGCGATTCGTGGCCGCGTTCGAGGCCCTACGGATCGGCGACCCCATGGAGGAGCGCACCGAGATCGGTCCCCTCGCCCTCGCTTCCGTTCGTGACGACGTCGTCGCGCAGGTCGAGCACTCCCTCGCGGCGGGCGCGCGACGGCTCACCGGTGCCGTCGCGCTCGACGGGCCGGGGTTCTTCTTCCGCCCCGGCATCCTCGCGGACATCCCGCGCGACGCTCCGGCATACCGCGAAGAGGTCTTCGGTCCGGTCGCTCTCCTCCATCGCGCCTCCAGCCTCGAGGACGCCATCGCGCGCGCGAACGACAGCGATCTCGGGCTCGGCTCCAGCGTGTGGACGCACGAACCGGAGGAGCAGCGCCGCTTCGTCGAGGAGCTCGAGGCGGGGCAGACGTTCGTGAATGCCATGGTCGCGTCCGATCCGCGTCTCCCCTTCGGTGGAGTGAAGCGCAGCGGCTACGGCCGCGAGCTCGGTGTGCACGGGATACGCGCGTTCGTGAACGCGAAGACCGTCTTCGTCGCAAAGGCCACGCGAGGTCGCGAGGCCGCGGACCGCGCCACCGAATGACGCTCTCGATGCCTATCGACCGCAGCTGCATCGCGCGCGCGCGGACGATTCCGCGACGGCTGCACGAACGTCGGCGCGGCTCTGACACGTTCTCAGGCTGTCGTTCAGCAGATCGGCAACGCCAGGTTTCCAGGTCGCGATCTTCCGCAACACACGGAGGAGCGCTCTAGTCACGTCGTCACGCGGGGGAACGAAAGGACGGTTGTTCATGCTCACCTCGTTCACCACGGCTCTTCGCACGAAGAAGGTCGTCACCCTCACCGCCATCGTCGCGCTCGCCGGTTGCGCGGCACCGACCGAGGAGAACACCGACGACGAGGTCGTCGCGTCGAGTGAATCGTCGATCGTCGGCGGCACCACGACGTCGTCGTACGCGGCCGTCGGCGCGTTCGTGGAAGCCGGCGAGCCCTTCTGTACCGGCACGGTCATCGCGCCGCGCGTCGTGCTCACCGCGGCGCACTGTTTCGAAGGCGCGCGCGCCGCCACCGTGCGGTTCGTCCTCGGACCGAACGCGTTCGCGCCTTCGGCTTCACTGCGCGTCGCGAGGCTCGTCGCGCATCCATCGTACAACCCGTTCGAGCTGACGAACGACATCGGGGTCGCCGTGCTCTCGCAGGATGCGCCCGTCGCGCCGATTCCGGTCAACACGGCCGCGCTCGACGCGAGCTGGGTCGGCCGCTCGCTCACGTTCGTCGGCTACGGGGTGACGAACGGCGTGACGGGAGCAGGAGGAGGAGTGAAGCGCCAGGTCACCATCCCCATCGCGCAGGTCGGCGCTACGCAGTTCGCGTACACCGGCAGCAAGGGCACGTGCTTCGGCGATTCGGGCGGGCCCGCGTTCCTGCAGAGCGCGAACGGCTCGCTCTCCGTGGTCGGCGTCACGTCGTACGGCGACCAGCGCTGCCGCCAGTTCGGCGTCGACACGCGCGTCGACGTCTACCGTTCGTTCCTCGCTTCCGCTTCGCAGTAGCGCGCGCGCCGCCGCGGAGCAGCACGCGTCCAACCTCCGTGTCGCGGTGCCGCACATGGCACGTTCGCTGCGACGCGTGCCGTCACAATGAAGAACGGAGTACGTCGTCTCTCGGGGGCGTCGGTCGTGGTCACCGGCGCCTCCAGTGGAACGGGCCGCGCAGCGGCCCTGGAATTCGCGCGTGAAGGCGCTCGCCTCGTCCTCGCCGCGCGCCGCGAAGAAGCGCTCGAGGAGCTCGCACGCGAGTGCCGCAATCTCGGCGGAGAAGCGATCGTCGTCGTGACCGACGTCACACGCGAGGCGGACGTGCAGCGCCTCGCGCGCACGGCGATCGAGAAGTTCGACGGCATCGACATCTGGGTCAACAACGCCGGAGTGACGCTCTTCGCGTTCCTCGAAGAGCTCCCGTTCGAGGAGCACGAGGCCGTGATTCGAACGAACCTCTTCGGAGCGATGCACGGCGCGCGAGCCGTGCTCCCCCACTTCCGCGAGCGCCGTCGCGGCGTGCTCATCAACGTCGGGTCGGTGCTGAGCAAGGTCGCGCAGCCGTTCGTGCCTTCGTACGTCATCAGCAAGTTCGGCCTGCGCGGGCTCAGTGAAGCGCTCCGTGCAGAGGTCGCCGAGCTGCGGGACATCCACGTCTGCACCGTCTATCCGTACGCCATCGACACACCGCACTTCGAGGAGGGGGCGACGAAGGGCGGTCGCCGCGCGCACCCGATGCCGCCGACGCAGTCACCCGAGAAGGTGGCGCGCGCCATCGTGAGCCTCGCCATACGCCCCCGCCGCGAGCTCCACGTTCCGCGTGTCGCGCAGCTCGGCGTCGCGCTGCACGGCCTGTTCCCGCGCACGACCGAGCGCATCCTTTACCGCGCGCTCGCGCGGTGGCACTTCGACGAGACGCCGCAGCCCGCGACCGACGGGAACCTCCACACGCCACGGAGCGAGACGGGCGCGGCGCACGGCACGCGCGGGCCGCGAATCGGGCTGCTCGCCTTCATCGTGTGGGTGCTCGGCGACTTCGTGAAGATGCAGCTCGAAGACGCGCGGCTCGTGCGAGGATCGCTCGCGCAGTGAAGGACGCTCTGGGCTCCACGCGAACGTACGATGCCGTGGTGGTCGGCGCCGGCCCGAATGGGCTCGCCGCCGCGATCACGATGGCCGAGGCCGGCCTCTCGACGCTGCTCGTCGAAGCAAAGCCGACCATCGGAGGCGGCATGCGGACGTCGGAGCTCACGATTCCGGGTGCGATGCACGACGTGTGCTCCGCCGTGCATCCGCTCGGCCTCGCGTCGCCGTTCTTCCGCAGCCTCGACCTCGCGCGCTATGGGCTCGAGTGGATCGACTCACCGACGCCTCTCGCGCACGTCATGCGCGACGGCACGGCGGCGCTTCTCGAGCACTCCATCGCCGCGACGGCCGAGGGCTTCGGTGAAGACGGTCAGGCCTACCGGGACCTCGTCGAGCCCTTCGTCGAGAGCGCGGAGGCTCTCTTTCCGATGATCCTGGCGCCGCTGCGCTTTCCGGCCCGGCCGTTCCTCATGGCCCGCTTCGGGCTCTCGGCGATTCGATCCATGCGCGGCCTCGCGCGCGCTCGGTTCCGGACCGAACGCCCGAGCGCGCTGCTCGCGGGTATCGCTGCCCACGCAATGGTGCCGCTCGATTCGCTGGCCACCGCGTCGTTCGCCATGGTGCTCGCGATCGCGGGTCATGCCGGAGGCTGGCCGATCGCTCGCGGCGGCTCCCAAGCGATCGCGAATGCTCTCGCCGCTCACTTCGAGGCGCTCGGTGGTGAGATCGTCGTCGACCGCCCGGTGCGCCATCTCTCCGAGCTGCCCGCCGCACGTGCGTACCTGCTCGACGTCTCGGCGAAGGGGTTGCTCGGCATCGCGGGCGACGTTCTCACGCGTGGGTACCGCGCGCGTGCGAGCCGGTTTCGGTACGGCCCTGGCGTCTTCAAGGTCGACTGGGCTCTCCGCGCGCCGATCCCCTGGAAGGATCCGGGATGCCGACGCGCGGTGACCGTGCACCTCTCCGGGACACTCGACGATGTGTCGGGATCCATCCGCGCCGTGCACGAAGGGCGCCTCGCCGAGCGTCCGCTCGTTCTCGTCGGGCAGCCCAGCATCGTCGACGGCAGCCGCGCACCCGAGGGCGTTCACACCGCGTGGGCCTACTGCCACGTGCCGAGCGGCTCGGACGTGAACGCGCTCGACTCGATCGAGAGTCAGATCGAGCGCTTCGCGCCCGGGTTCAAGGACGTCGTCATCGCTCGCGCGACGAAGAGTGCCACCGAGCTCGAGAGCTACGATGCGAACTTCGTAGGCGGCGACATCAATGCGGGGCTCGCAGACGCGATGCAGCTCTTCTTCCGTCCGATGGCGCGCTTCGATCCGTACGCCACGTCCGCCCCGCACGTCTTTCTCTGCTCGTCGTCGACGCCGCCCGGCGGCGCCGTCCACGGAATGTGCGGCTATCACGCGGCGAGAAGCGCGCTCCGTCGTCGGTTCGGCAAACGCGCGCTGGCGCTCGCACCCAGTCCCGCGCAGGCGCCGCTCCTGCCGGCGGCGGCGCGTCCGCGCTGAGCGCGTCGCGCACGCATGCAGGGCATCACGGCGCCGCGGCGAGACCTCCCGACCGTCGCGGCTCGGCGATGCCCAGCCATGCGCCGCTCGGGTCGCGGCCAATCGCCGGCGCATCCGCGAGGTGACCACGCTCCTTCAGGACGTAGCCCATCGCGCGGAGCTTCGCGGCCGTGGCGTCCGCGAGGCCGTCCTTCTCGTACGCGACTTCGTCGGGCAGGTGCTGCATGTGGAAGCGTGGCGCGCTCACCGCGTGACCGGCATCGAGCCCGAAGTCGACGACCGCCGAGAGCTCCTGGAACACCGCGGTGATGATCGTCGGACCTCCCGCCGCGCCGAGCACGAGCGCCACCTTGCCGTCGGGTCCGGTCACGATCGTGGGCGCCATGGAAGAGAGCATGCGCTTGCCCGGGGCGATCGCGTTCGCTTCGCCTTGGACGAGGCCGAAGCCGTTCGCCGTGCCCGGAACGGCGGCGAAGTCGTCCATCTCGTTGTTGAGCACGTAGCCCCCGCCCTTCGCGGTGACGCCGGAGCCGTACCAAAAGTTGATGGTCGTGGTGAGCGCGACGGCGTCGCCGTTGCCGTCGACCACGGAGAAGTGGGTCGTGTGCGGGCCGGCTCCGCTGGCCGGCGCGTCGGTGACGATCGCCGACGAAGGCGTCGCACGCTCCGCGTCGATGGTGGCCCGCTGCTCTCGCGCCCATGCGTCGGAGAGCAGGCGGTCGAGCGGCATCTTCACGAAGTCGGGATCGCCGAGCTTCGCGTTGCGCGCCGCGTACGCGCGGCGCATGCCCTCGAAGACGTAGTGGAGCTCCTCGGGCGACTGGAACCCGAGCTTCGCGAGGTCGTAGCCCTCGACGATGTGGCAGATCATGGCGAGCGTCACGCCGCCCGAAGAAGGCGGGGGCATCGACGTGATCTTGAATCCGCGATAGCTCGCCTCGATCGGCGTTCGCCACTTCGCCTTGTAGCCCTTCAGGTCGGCGAGCGTGACGAGCCCGCCTTCGGCCTTCATCTGCGCGGCGAGCGCCTCGGCGGTCGGTCCTTCGTAGAAGCCCTTCGGTCCCTTCTCGATGCGGCGGAGCACGGTCGCGAGCTCCGGGTTCTTGAAGCGGGTCCCCTTCGCGGGTGCGGTGCCGCCGGGGAAGAACAATGCGGCGGAGACGGGATGCTTGAGGAGCCTCTTGCCCGCGCCCTCGAGGGTGGAGAGAAACGCGTCGTCGACGATGAAGCCTTCTTCGGCGAGGGCGATGGCGGGCGCGAGCAGCTCGGCCCACGTCTTCTTCTTCGAGCCGAGCTTCGTGTGGAGCTCGTAAAGGCCGGCGACGCTGCCGGGCACGCCGACCGACTTGATGCCGTCACGCGCGTCGGGCTTCGGCTTCCCATCGGGCGCGAGGAACATGTCGCGTGTCGCCGCGGCTGGCGCCGTCTCGCGAAAATCGAGCGCTCGCACCTCGCCGCGCATGCGCGTCACCGCGAAGCCGCCACCGCCGATGTTGCCCGCGGTGGGGTAAGCCACCGCGAGAGCGAATGCGGTCGCAACGGCGGCGTCTGCGGCGTTGCCCCCCGAGGCGAGCACGTCGCGACCCACGTTCGTCGCGACGACGTTGTCGGTGACGACCATCCCGGTCGATGCACGCACGACGACCGGCGTGACGTAGGGCCAAGGCGCGCGCGCGGCCGGGCCCGCGTCTCCGTCGGTCACGCCCGCATCGGCCGCATGCGGTCCGGGTGCCGGCGAAGCGGACGCGGCGGCGCGCGGCGCAGACGACGGCGCCGGTGAAGCGGGCGTTCCGCCGCAAGCGGCAGCGAGCGTGATCGTGAGGAGGCAAGCGAGCGGAGCGGCGCGGAGAACCATCGCGCCGCGCAGACTACCGCGCGCTCACTTCCGCGCCGACCTCTTCCTCGTCTTCTTCTTCGCCGGCGTCGCCTTCGTCTTCGTCTTCGACTTCGACTTGGTCTTCGCCGGTGCCGCCGACTTCGACTTCGACTTCGCTTTCGCGGGCGCGGCCTTCGACTTCGACTTCGCCTTTGCGGGCGTCGCCGTCTTCTTCTTCGCGGCGCTCTTCTTCGGCGACTTCCCCTTCGCGGGCGCCGCAGCCTTCGTTTTCTTCGCCGCCGCGCTCTTCTTCGTCGCGCTCTTCTTCGCGGCCGCGCTCTTCTTCGTCGCGGCGCCCTTCTTCTTCGAAGCCGCCTTGCCCTTCGCCTTCGCCTTCGCCTTCGCCTTCGCCTTCGCAGGTGCCGGCGCCTCCTCGGCGACGATCGCGTCCGCGTCCGCGTCGGCGTCGGCGTCGGCGTGCTCCGGCTCGAGCGGCCTCGCAAGCTCCTCGATCTCGTCGTCCGTGAGCGGCGCGTCGTCCTCGCGCAGCTCCTCGGTGCGCGGGCGCGAGGCCGGCGCCGCCGCAGCGGGCGTGGCCTCCGGCTGCGCCGGCTCCTCCGGGAGCTCCGGCGGCTCGGTCGCTTCCGGCACGTTGGCGAGCGCCTCCTGGAGCGCGCGGCGTGCACGCGCGTCGCTCATCTCGACGACGCCGTACGCGACGGCGCCGACGAGCTCCGTCGTCGTGCCGCGGAACACCGCTCCGCTGTCACCCGCATAGAGGAGAACGTCGAACGTGACGCGTCCGTCGTCGCCGACGAAGGTGTAGTAGGTCAGCGTCCCGGCAAACGAATGCTCGCCGCCCTCCGGCGCGAGCCTCTCGGCGGCGCCGAGATCTGCGCCGTCCCACGATTTGCCGGCAATGCGGAGCTGCTCGCGCGCGACGGCGTCGAGCTGACGCACGGTTCGCGGTGCGCTCGCGCGCGTGGCCGTGAGCGCGAGCGGCGGAGGCGGGAAGCCGTGGGCGCGCCGCGTCGCATCGTCGAGCAGCTCGGGCGGCCGCACCGGTCCGCCGCGCGCGGAGAGGACCGCACCGACGACCTCGGCAGGCAACGCATCGAGCGCCTCGAACGCCTCGAACACGTCGAGCCCCGCGTCCGGGTCCGCGAGCGAATCGAGAATGGCGATGGCGTCGTCCACCTCGGGACGGCTGCGGAGCTCAGGCGGTAGGTTCACTTGTTCCGTCCGTCGCATCGCGTCATCGCGCTCACGCGTAGCACGGCTGTGGGCCCGCGGCTCGACCTTCGATGCGCCGGACGGCCGTGCTCGCGCGCGAACCACGAGGCGGGGGCGCGCGCCGCGGAGTATCCTCCGCCCCGTGCGGCTCAGTGTCTTCGACATCTTCAAGATCGGTATCGGCCCTTCGAGCTCGCACACGGTCGGCCCGATGAAGGCCGCCAAGCGCTTTGCCGAGGCGTGCGAAGCGCTCGACGAAGGCCGCGGCTTCGAGCGCATCGCGCGCGTCGTCGCCGAGCTGTACGGCTCGCTCGGCCACACCGGAAAAGGGCACGGCACGGACGTCGCCGTGCAGCTCGGTCTCGAGGGCGAGCTGCCCGACGAGACCGACGTGGACCTCGTGCCCGCACGCATCGCGCGCATTGCCGCCGAGCAGCGCCTGTCACTCCTCGGCAAGCGCTCGGTCGCGTTCCGCGTGGCCGATCAGATCCTCTTCCATCGGCGCAAGTCGCTGCCGCTGCATCCGAACGGGATGCGCTTCGTGGCGTACGACGCCGCGGGCGCGGTCGTCCTCGAACGGGTCTACTACTCCGTCGGCGGCGGATTCGTGGTCGACGAGACGCAGGCGCGCGACTCGCTCCTTCCGGGAGCGTCGTTCCCCTACCCGTTCAAGTCCGGCGCCGAGCTCCTCTCCATGTGCAAGGAGAGCGGCCTTTCGGTGAGCACGCTCGTCCTCGAGAACGAGAAAACGCTGCAATCGGAGGCGCAGGTCCGGGCCGGCGTCATGCGCCTCGTCGAGGCGATGCGCGCGTGCGTGCGTCGCGGTTGCGAGCGCGAAGGGGTCCTTCCGGGGGGGCTCAAGGTGAAGCGGCGCGCGGCAGCTCTCCATCGGAAGCTTCGCGCCGATTCCGCCTCGAACGATCCGCTCACCGCGATGGATTGGGTGAACCTCTGGGCGCTCGCCGTGAACGAGGAGAACGCTGCCGGCGGCCGCGTCGTGACGGCGCCGACGAACGGCGCCGCCGGGATAGTACCGGCCGTGCTGCAGTACTACACGCGGTGGGGCACGGGCGCGGACGACGACGGCGCGGTGCGGTTCCTGCTCACCGCCGGAGCCATCGGCATGCTCTACAAGCTGAACGCGTCGATCTCCGGCGCGGAGGTCGGCTGCCAGGGCGAGGTCGGCGTCGCTTGCAGCATGGCCGCCGGCGCGCTCGCCGAGGTGCTCGGCGGCACGCCCGCGCAGGTGGAGAACGCGGCCGAAATCGCCATGGAGCACAATCTCGGCCTCACGTGCGATCCGATCGGCGGGCTCGTGCAGGTCCCGTGCATCGAACGGAATGCGATGGGCGCCGTGAAAGCGATCAACGCCGCACGCCTGGCGCTCCGCGGCGACGGCGCGCACCTCGTGTCGCTCGACAAGGTCATCGCGACGATGCGCCAGACCGGTGCCGACATGCTCACGAAATACAAGGAAACCGCGCGGGGCGGCCTCGCGGTGAACATCGTCGAGTGTTGACCCTGGCGAGCCGTTCTCTCGCCCGGTCTGCCTGAATCGGTCTACTTTCTCTCGTCCATGGGAGAGCAGCCGACTCGGCCGGAGCTCGTCGTTCCGACACTTTGCGACGCGTGCGGCGGCGGGCGGGAGCTCGTCCGCAAGGGCGACCGCACGGCCGCGCGGTGCAAGTCGTGCGGCGGCATCGAAGAGGTCGCCGTCATCTGCGCGCCTCGTCGGAAGTGGACGCTGGTCGACCCTGACGGCAAGGTGAACGCGTTCGAGCATCGGTCCGATGCGCTCGCCGCGATCGAGCTTCGCGAATCGATCAAGCCTCGCCCGCAGCTCGCGTTCGAGGACGACCCGCGCGAGGCGAGCCTGCCGTCGGCGCGCCTCCCGGAAGTCGCACCGAGCGCGCCCGCCCCCGCCGTCAGCGCGCCCGCCGATGCGCCGAGCGCGCCCGCCGATGCGCCGAGCGCGCCGGCGATTGCGCCGGCGGCCGAGAGCACGAGCGACGTGCTCTCGGTGCGCGATCTCACGGTCGTGGCGATGCCACCGCTGCCGAAGACGAGCTCCGCATCGAAGCCGCCGCCGGCGCCGAGCGCGGCCCCTCCTCCGCTCCCGAAGCGGAAGACGATCCCGCCGGGCGCGTCGACTCCTCCTCCGCAGCGTTCGAGCGCTCCGCCGCCTGCGCCGCGCCCCATCGAGCGTGCCTCCGAGACGGCGCTCCGCGCGAGCGAGCCGCCGCCGGTCCGCGACGTGAGCCCCGCGCGCTCGGTGACCGATCCGCCGCCGAAGCACGACGAAGATCCGAAGCGAGGGTGGGTGCTTCCGACCGTCGCGGCCGTTCTCGTGGTGGGCGGCGTCGCGTATGCGATGCGCGGCTCTCCCCCGCCGCCCCCTCCGCCGACGCCCCCGCGCGCAGCAACGGTCGCGCCGCCGCCGCCCGAGACCGCGACCGGATCCGCGCCGACCGCCGCGACCGCGACCGCACCCGCGACGGCATCCGCGACGGCATCCGCATCCGCATCCGCATCCGCATCCGCGTCCGCATCCGCATCCGCATCCGCATCGGCACGCGCTTCCGCGTCCGCGTCCGCGTCGCCTTCCGCCTCCGCCTCCGCCTCCGCCTCCGACGCGCATCTCTCCCTCTCCGAGCTCCTCTCGCGCGCGTCGGCTGCGCGGCGGAGTGGCGATCCGGCGCGCGCACGCACGCTGCTCGAACGGGTGCTCGTGGTGAACCCCGGGAACGCCGAGGCGTACAGCGGCCTCGGCGAGCTCGCGCGCGCGTCGGGCGACCTCGCGGGCGCGAAGAAGAACTTCGAAGGCGCGCTCGCGACGAGCCCGAGCTACGTCCCGGCGCTCCTCGGCCTCGCCGACACCGAGTGGGATCTCGGCGAGCGGGCGCTCGCGCAGAGCCACTACCGAGCCGTCGTCGCCACGTCGAGCGCACCGCCGGATCGCGCAAAGACGCGCGCTGCCGGCGCAGGCGGCGCGGCGACGACCGCCACGACGCCATCGTCCGTTCGTCCGCTCACGTCCGCGGATCTGCCGCCCGCGAAGACCGCCGACTGAGCGGCGGTCACCGCACGGCGTAGAAGGCGACCGCGGCGCTCATCGCGACGAGCGCCAGCACGGCCACGACGATGAGCGCATTTCGCAAGCTGCGCATGGCGCGGCGACGCGGCGTGAACGCCTCGACGTCGACATCCGACGTCGTGGCCGCGGGCGCGACGGGCCAGGCAGCGCCGCGCACCGAAGCAGGGGCCGCTCCTGGCGCGCCCGAAGGCACGTCGGGCGCGGCTCGGCGCAAAGGTCGGATCTCGCTCTCGACCTCGATGAGCCGCGCCATCTCGATCGCCGCCGCGTCCGCATGCGCGCCGGTACCCGCTCCGTCCGGATCGGGCCGGACCGCAGCGATGCCGGCGGGCGATGTCGCGTCGGGATCGAGCTGCTTCACGAGCAGCTCGGCGACGAGCGAGGACATCGACTCCACCTTTCGCGTCGGGTCGCGCGACGCGTCGTGATCGCTCGTCCTCCGCTTCGGCGCCGTCATGAAGCGGCAGCACTCTACACCACCTCGCGCCCGCAGGGTCGCGCGACGTGAGCCTCGTCAGGGAAGACCGATGTGGCCGGCGCGTATACACGTGGACGCTGCCTGCCCGCCGGGCGAGCGCGCGTACTCTCAGGGGCAGCGATGAACGCACCGCATCACGGCAGTCACGGGTACGGGGGGTACGCGCCTGCCTTCGCTCCCGCCCCACTCGATCTGTACGCGATCGCGACGCAGCAGGCGTGGCGCAAGCTCTGGGTCTCCATCGGCCTCTTCTTCGGCGGCATCGTCCTCAGCGTCGTCGGCCTGGCGGCGGGGTTCGTCGTGTTCTTCGGTCTTGCGCTCGTGGTCGCCGGGATCGTCGCGTTCTTCGGCGCGCTCGCGGCGCTCACCGACCCGACGCGCGCGCTGACGAATCTCGCGCCGAGCGAGGTGCAGCGCCGCCAAGTGCTCCGCGCCGTCGAGGCCGAGCTGTCCGACCCGCGAACGACGTCGACGCTCCGTACGCTCAAGGGCACGGCGCTGCTCGGGCCGACGTGGATCGCGTACCACGATGCGAACGCGCTGCTCGTATCACGCCGCGAGGACGTGCTCTGGTTCTACCTCGCGCGCCGGAGGAGCACGCAGACGCTCAAGGTCCACCTCCGCTCCGGCGCCGTCATCGCAATCGACTACACGCCTGCGGACCACCACCTCCTCGGCGGTCTCGCGTATGCGCTCCCGCATGCGATCGCGGGGTACGACGCACGTTGGGCCGCCACGCCGCTCCCGCTGCTCGCGCAAGAGGTCGACCGCCGCCGGTATTACGCCGCGTGACCGCGACCGTCGCGGTTGCTGCGGCGTCCAACCGACGTGCCGCGTGGCCGATCGACTCGCCCACGTACGTTCCGAGGGCACGTAGCGCGTGACCGTGCGTGAACGGCGACTCACTCTCTCGGCGGCTCGCCCGTGATCGCCCGCGATTCGTCGTGCCGAGCTCACATGCCGAGCACGTGGCACCTCCGTTGCTCCGTCCGCGCCAGCTCGGAGGAACTCGAAGATGCGACGACATGCCTTGCGACTCTCTTTTCTGGCGCTCACGACCTTGGCCGCTACGGCCGCGTTCGCGACGGCGTGCTCGGACGATGACGACGACAACCGCGTCGTGACCCCGACGCCGACTCCGGACGGTGGAGGCTCGACCCCGGATGCAAACGTCGCCGAGACGACGACGCAGCCCAACGACGGAGGTGTCGCCGGCGACCAGGGCGTCGTCGCGGTGCTCATGGCCGTCAACACCGGCGAGATCGATCAGGGCACGCTCGCTCAGTCGAAGGGCATGAATGCCGACGTGAAGGCGTACGGCAGCCAGATGGTCACCGAGCACAGCGCCGCGAACCAGCGCGCGTCTGCGCTCGTGCAGTCACTCGGCCTCGCCGCCGGCGACAACGCGGTGAGCGAGACGGTGAAGGCAGAGGGGAAGACGATCCTCTCGCAGCTGCAGGGCGTCACGGGCATGGAGTTCGACGTCGCGTACATCAACGCGCAGGTCACCCAGCACGCGAAGGTCCTCAACATCATCGACTCGACCCTCGTGCCGGCCGCGCAGTCGCAGGCGATGAAGGAAGAGCTGACGACGCTCCGCGCGAGCGTTGCGATGCACCTCTCGCATGCGCAGATGATTCAAGCCGCGCTGCAGGACGGCGGAATGGGCGACGGCGGCGACGGCGGGTGACCTCACCCGAGCTTCGCGACGTGCCCTTCCGGATCGTTCAGGAAGTCACGCATCACGCGAACGTGCTCGAGGTCTTCGTACCGGACCTCGCCGATCGGCGCGTCGTCGAAGCTGTAGATGCGTGCGCCCGGGCACGCGAGCAAGATGGGTGAGTGCGTCGCGATGATGAACTGCGCGCCTGCGTCGGCGGCGTGCCGGATGAGCGCGAGCACCTCGAGTTGCTTCTTCGGGCTGAGGGGCGCCTCCGGCTCGTCGAGCAGGTAGAGGCCGCGCGGTCGAAAACGCGTTGCGAAGAGCTCGAGGTAGCTCTCGCCGTGCGAGCGGCCGTCCCATCGCTCGATGCTTCGCGCGGCCCTCACCTCGTCGACGTGAAGGCCTCCGGGCCCGTCGTCCACGTCGGGAAGCGTCGCGCCGGCGACCTCGACCATCTCGCGCATGAGGCGCGCGTCGGTTCGCGCTTGCCAACGCAGGTGACCGAAGAAATCCTCGGCGCGAAGGAAGAAGCCACTTCGCGAGCGCGGTCGCCACGCCAGGCGGAGCGCGCGCGCGAGACGGCGCTGGCTCGCGAGCGTGATGTCGTCGGCGATCTCGCCGGCGCCGAGCGACGGGAGCTCCGCGGCAGCAGCGATCGCTTCGAGGAGCGTGGATTTGCCGGAGCCGTTCTCACCGACGAACAGGGTCACCGGAACGGCGACGTCGAGCAGCGGCAGCGAAGCGATCGTCGGCACCGAGAACGGGAACGACTGCGCTTCTTCGGGCGTCGGCGTGCGCTTCCAGCCGATCTCGAGCAGGTGCGCCACGGTCCACGAACATAGCGCGTCCGCGCTCCGCGTCGCGAGCACGTCAGCGGCCGGTTTCCTCCGTAGATTTGCTAGCGTAGAGGAGTGAGCGACCGCACGCAGACGGCGACCGTCGAGCCGCCGGTGCCCCAAGCCGGAACGGCGGCGGCGCGGGTCATCGTCGGGCGTACGCTCGGCCGCTACGAGATCGTCGCGCCGCTCGGCGCGGGCGGGATGGCTGACGTGTGGCTCGGGAGATCGAAGGCCGAGCACGGGTTCGTGCGGCTCTGCGCGGTCAAGACCGCGCGTGCAGACGTCCTGCACGACGCGCGGTTGCGCGCGATGTTCCTGCGCGAGGCGAGGCTCGCCGCGTCGATTCGGCACGCCAACGTCGTCGACGTGCTCGATGTCGGAGAGGTCGACGACATCCTGTTTCTCGCGATGGAGCTCATCGACGGGGACTCGCTCGCAGGACTGCTCGCCGCCGCGGAGGACACGCTGCCGGCGCCCGTCGCGCTCTCGATCGTCGTCGATGCGCTTCGAGGCCTTCATGCGGCACACGAGCTGACCGACGACATGGGCGCGCCGCGCCACCTCGTGCATCGCGACGTCTCCCCGCAGAACATCCTCGTCGGCCTCGACGGCGTCGCGCGCGTCTCCGATTTCGGGATCGCCGCCGTCGTCGCGGAAGACGGCGACGACACGACGGGCGCGCTTCGCGGCAAGTACGCGTACTTCGCGCCGGAGCAGGCGCGGCGCGAGGCGCTCGATCGACGAAGCGACGTCTTCGCGATGGGCGTCGTTCTCTGGGAGGCGCTGACGGGTAAGCGCCTCTTCAAGGGTCGCGATGCGCTCGACACCATCGAGCGCGTGAAGTCGGCCGCCATCACCGACCCGCGCGAGCATGTGCGCGACCTGCCGGACGCGATCGCTGCCGTCGTCGTGAAGGCGCTGCAACGTGCGCCGGGAGAACGCTACGCTTCTGCGGAAGAAATGGCGGACGCGCTCGTCGACGCGGCGGCGACTTCGAGCATGCGCCTCGAACGCCGCGCGGTCGCTGCGATCGTAGAGCGGCTCGCGGGAGCCAAGGTGCGCGACCTCGTTCGGCGCGCGAGGACGACCGGGCTCGCGGCGGATTCGGCCCTGCCGCGAATCACGGCCACCCCGACCACGCTGCCCGTCGACGTGCGTGCCGTCGCTCCGGCGCCGACCACGCCAGCGGCGGAGCGGTCCCCTCGCACGCCACGCCGCATCGCCATGACGGTCGCTCTGGTCGCGGTCGCAGGAGCTACCGGCGTCGTCGCGGCGCGCATGTCCACGTCGAATGAGAGCTCCGCGTCGACGAGCAACGCACCGCCCGCGACCGGATCGACGGCGGTGATCGCCTCCGTCGCGCCGCCGTTGCCGGCATCTCCCGCAACCGCGGCGCCATCCGCTTCCGCGTCGACTGCGCCATCCGCCTCGGCGTCATCGAAGCCGGTGACGACACGATGGAGGCCGCGCCCTTCCGCGGCGCCGAGCGCAGCGCCACCTCCCGCGGCGGCGCCTGCTCCTGCGGAGACCGCGCGACGTCCGCCGTTCGAGGAGAACCCGTTCGACCGAGCGGCAAAGAGATAGCCATGGATTTCACCGAGACGCGCTCGCACGTCGGACTTCGCACGCTCGCGGTGCGCTCCGCGCAATTGCGGGTCCTCGAAGGACCGGACGCAGGGCTCGCGGTGCGGATCGACGCCCCGACGTTCACGATCGGCAGCGGTGCCGATGCGACGCTGCGCCTGCAAGACAGCGGAGTCTCCCGCGAGCACCTGCGTCTCGCGACGTTGCCCGACGGCGTGCAGGTCGAAGACGCCGGCAGCAAGAACGGCACGTGGATCGCAGGAATGCGCATCCACCGCGTCGTGCTCAGCGCGGATGCGGTCGTCACCATCGGCAAGAGCACCATCGAAATCCTCGTCGACGCGGAGCGCACGCCGCTGACCGTCAGCGAGACGACCGTGTTCGGCGATGCTCTCGGCGCGTCGCCCGCGATGCGCCACCTCTTCGCGTATCTCGAGACGGTCGCGCGCACGGACGTGACGCTGCTGCTCGAAGGCGAGAACGGCGTCGGCAAAGAGGTGCTCGCGAGCGCGGTGCACGCGCGGTCGCCGCGTCGCGAGGCGCCGTTCGTCGCCGTCGACTGCGGCGCGATCCCGAGAGACCTCGTCGAGAGCGAGCTCTTCGGTCACGAGCGTGGCGCGTTCACCGGCGCGCACCGTGCGCACGCCGGCCTCTTCGCGGAGGCGCACGGCGGCACGCTCTTCCTCGACGAGATCGGCGAGCTGCCGATCGAGATGCAGCCGAAGCTCCTCCGCGCGCTCGAGCGGCGCGAGATCCGCGCCGTCGGCAGCTCGACGCCACGCGCAGTCGACATTCGCGTGCTCGCGGCGACGAACCGCACCCTGCGCGAGGCGGTGAAGCAAGGGACCTTCCGCGAGGACCTCTACTATCGTCTCGCCGTCGCCCGCGTGCGCGTCCCGCCGCTCCGCGAACGCGCCGACGACGTCATTCCGCTCGCCACGCGTTTTCTCGTCGAGGTCACGGGCGATGCCGAAGCGAAGCTGCCGCCGGAGGTCGTGGGCATGTTCCGCTCGCATGGGTGGCCTGGAAACGTCCGCGAGCTGAAGAACGCGGTTCGCCGTCTCGCGCTGCTCGGCGCACGCACACGTGTCGACGTCCTCGATGCGATCGAGGCGGAGGTCAACGGCTCGTCTCCCCAGGACCTCTCGCATCTCCCGCTCGCCGAAGCGCGGCGTCGCGTCGTCGAGCGCCTCGAGAATGCGTACGTCCCGGCCGTTCTCGAACGCGCTGGAGGGAACGTGTCGAAGGCGGCGGAGCATGCCGGAGTCGCGCGTTCCAGCTTCTATCGCCTCCTCGAGAGGACACGCGGCGGCGCGGGTGAAGGCGCCATCGAGACCAGCGACGACGACGGCTGACGACGCGTCGGTTATACTTGCGCGCGTGTCACGTCGCGTCGTCGCGTTCGCGCTCGGCGTCGCAGCAACCGCGGGCTGTCTCCTCGGCTGCTTCGCGACGATCGATCGTTCGAAGATCCCGGCCGATGGGACGGTCGAGCCCGGCGGCGAAGCCGGCAGCGATGCCGGAGGCGACGGAGACGGCACGCTGACGGTCGAGGGCGGAGGCGGGGACGGCGACACGGGCGTGCCCTCGCCATGCGCGGCGACGCACGAATTCTGCGCCGACTTCGACGGTGCGGGCACGACGACCGCCGCGTTCGGCTTCGAGACGATGCCGAACGGCTTCGGCGGGAAAGGCGTGGTCTCGTTCGACGTCGCAGGTCGCTCGCTGCCTCGTGCCGCGCGCGTGGTCACGCCTGCCGATCCGAGCAACGCCTACGGCGGCGCCACCGGGCTTTATCGCTCGATCGACGGGGCGCGCGGGCTCGCCGTGTCGTTCGACGTCGACGTTCGAGAAGTGACGTGGACCGGCTACGACCTGAAAGACGTGACGCTCGCCGAGGTGGTGACTGCGAAGGACACGATCCTCGTCGTGGTGAAGGCAGTGAACCCGCTCACCGTTCCTCACGCGCCTCCTGCCGGCACGATCCTCGTGCAGGTCGGCGTGCTCGATCCGGCGACGCAGGCGCAGACCAGCACGCGCCGCGCGGTGCGCCTCGGGCAGTGGATGCACGTCGACATGCACGTCCGCCCGAGCGGCGTCGACGTACGCTTCGACGGCGCGACGGAGCTCTCACGGGGTGCCATTTCCTTCGCGGGCAGCGGCGGCCGCGAAGGCATCGACCACATGCTCTTCGGCGTGAACCGCGAGAGCCATGCTGCGCCCGCGTTCGACGTGCGCTTCGACAACGTGGTGCTCGACTACGAATGATCGCCCGAATGCTCCAGCGTCTCACCGCTTCGACCGCGCTCGTCGCGGCGCTGTCATGCAGCGGCGTGGCCTCCGCCGACGCCGCCGGCGACGCGAAGGTGCTCTTCGACGAGGGCGCAAAAGCGTTCGCCGAGAGGCGTTACGCCGATGCTGCGGAGGCGTACGAACGATCGGCGCGCGTTTCTCCGCATCCCGCACCCCTCGTGAACGCGGCGGAGGCGTGGACGCTCGACGGCAACCCGGTACGCGCCGCGCGCGCGTGCGACGAGGCGCTCCGTCTTTCGCTCACGGCTTCGCTCCGCGCCGACCTCGAAGAGCGGCTCGCACGGCTCGAGCGCACGATCGCGACGATCGCGGTCGACGGTGACGGCCGGCGCGCGCTGCGCGTCGACGACGCGTACGAGCTGAGGCCTCCTGCCGTTCTCCGCGTCTCGCCGGGCAAGCACGTGCTCGCGGTCGTCGGCGGCCCCCCCAGTTCCTCACGTCCCGAGACCGTGCAGCTCGTCGCCGGCGAGCGCCGGCACGTCGTCCTCGCGGTCGACGACGGGGCCGCCGCCGGAGCGGCGCCTCCGCCTGCCGATGCAACGCCGGCCGTCGATACGCACACCGGCGCGCGCGTGCCTCTCGGGACGTGGATCGCGCTCGGCGCCGGCGTCGCCGCGGGCGCAGCAGCCGCGACGTTCGGCGTGATGACGCTCGGAGCCAAAGACGACTTCGACGCGAATCCCACGACGGCGAACGCGGACGCCTTCGAGCGAGACCGCCTCGTCACGAACGTCCTCGTGGGAGTCACCGCTGCCGCCGTCCTCACGGCCGGCGCGTTCTTCCTGTTCACCCCGCGCCGCACGACGCGCGACGGCGCGGTGCACGCCTCGGCGCGCGGGCTGACCATCACGTTCGACTGAAGAGACGCGCTCGTTCGAAGTGTTCGACGCGTGGGACACGTGCACGAATACGCGATAAGAGCCGGCTTTTCGGGGCGCGGCGCGCAGCTCGCGCTCCGAGTGTCGCGCGCGTCGGACATTCGGAGAGCGAGCGTCGAACGAAAATCACGTGAACTCGAGGATGGACCGCAGGGTGCATTACCGAGCCGCATGACGCCTTATCGCGCCGGTCACGTCAGCGCCGTCGAAATGCCTGCCGTGTTCCCCCTCCCGAAGCCCATCATCGTGCTCGTGTGCTTGTTCTTCCCGATCTGGGGAAGCAGCATCCTCTACTGGGTATGGAAGGGCAGCCATCCCGAGGCCGCGCGCTTCGCGCTTCGTACGGGCTGGCTCCTCTTCGCGCCGTGGCTCGTCATCGGTGTCATCGCGGGCGCGACGGGTGCACTGAAGAAGAAGGACCGCGGCGTCGATCCGGCGAAGACCTCCGAGACGCGGGGGAAGCGTTGAGCCGCACGGCGAAGGCGACGGTTGCCGTCCTCGCCGCGGCCGTCCTTGCAACGTTGGCGCCGCGCGCGTCGGCCGATGCCGCCGCGGACGCACGTGGCGCGGTGCTCGATCAGGCATTCGGGTACGCGTTCGGTGCATGCGAAGCCGGCCTCTCCGGTGCGACCGCGCCCTCTTCTGCGCTTTCGACGTTCGAGATGAACATCACCTCGGCGAAGAGCGTCGGCGAGAAGCACTGGCCGGCGACCTTCCGCGGCAAGAACGTGCAGGAGACGATCGCGACGTGCCGACGCGAGCTGCCGAAGGCCGAGGCCAAGACGCAGGAAGCAGCCAAGGCGAAGGTCGCGGCCGAGCAGCAGAAGGCCGCGACCGAGGAGGCGAACAAGGCCTTCGCCCAGACGCTCACCCGGTGCAAGGCCGTCCTCGAATGGAAACCGGGGCCGACGGACACGACGGCGGGAAGCGTCTTCTCTCAGGTGAAGTACCTCCGCACGACCTTCGACGAGACGAAGGCGTGGGCCGCGCCGAAGATCAAGAACCTGCCTCTCCAGCCCGTCGACGGAAAGCCTGCGAAGGCGGCGCTCGCGAGCTGCGAGGCCGACGTCGGAAAGCGCTTCGCCGCCGCCGAACGGGCGTTCCTCGCCGAGAAGCAGGCGAAAGAGCAGAAGGCCGCCGCGGAGAAGGCGGCGTACGACAAGGAGGTCGCCGCGCTGCGCGGCGACCGTGTGCGCGTCTTCAAGGAGTTCGGCAGGCCGGGCTACGTCGGCCCGCGGCTCTCGACGGCGTCGCGCTGGGAGTACACCGAATACGTCAGCACGGACGACGAATCGCCCGAGTATCGCTGCACGAGGATCTTCCTGTTCGAGGGTGACAAGCTGAAGAAGGCCTTCAAGGAAGGCATCGGCTGCCACATCTGACGCGCGGCCCACGCCGAATGGTCGTCGCGGCTCAAGGTCGGGGCGCCTTCGCCGTCCTGCCTAGTGTTCGATGAAGCCGACCGGTGCCGTCGCGTTCTCCTTTCTCCTTTCCGCGACGGCATGCGGTCGGCTCTCGTCGCTAACCAGCACGACGCTCTCTTCGTCCGAGCACGAATCGGCAGCAGCCGCGCCCGCGGCCGCGACCGCGCCGAGTGGTGTGCCCGCGTTCCGCGGCGCCGAAGGCTTCGGCGCGAGCGCACGCGGCGGACGTGGGGGCTCGGTTTGTCGGGTGACGTCGCTCGCGCGCGACGGCGCGGGCACGCTGCAAGCGTGCTTCGACGCGAAAGGCCCGCGCACGGTCGTGTTCGACGTGTCCGGCGTCATCGAGGGGCCTCTCGAGATCAAGCACGGGCTCCTCACCGTCGCCGGGCAGACCTCACCCTCCGGCATCACGGTCAAGGGCGGCGTGGTCTGTGACAACGTCTACGACGCGAACGACTGCAACGACGTGGTCGTCCGGCACGTGCGGTTCCGCGGCGGAGCGCCGGATTCGTTCCGCATCGGCGGGGCGCATCACATCATCCTCGATCACTGCTCGTTCGCGAGCGCCGAGGACGAGAACGTCGAGATCACGCGCTCGCGCGACATCACGATTCAGTACGCCGTCATCGCCGAGCCACGAGGTGACCACTACCGATGGGGCGGCGTGCTCATCAACTACTCGAAAGACGTGATGCCGCTCGACCGGATCACGATCCATCACTCCGTGTGGAACGGAGTCGCCGGCCGCTTGCCGGAGATCAGCTGCGAAGACAACGCGGACGGACCGGGCAAATCGAGCTGCGCGGGTCGCACGATCGCCGTCGAGCTCACGAACAACGTCCTCTGGGACGCGTCGGACCCGATCTGGTTCAACCGCTGCACCGGGAGCAATCAAGGCAACGACTGCGCGCCTGGCTCGCGCGAATCATTCGCGCTGCGCCTCAACCTCGTCGGCAACGTGCTCGCTCGTCGAGCGGGTGCCGGCGATGCGCCATTTGCGGAGCCGGCGCTCTTCGCGCCGACCAACGACGTGCATGCGGCAGACAATGCGCTCGTCCACGGAAGCGTACGCACGCCCGTCTCGGGTGGAACGACCGCACGCCGTCACCCGTTTCCTGCCGTGACGGTGACGCCCAGCACGGCGCTCGTCGCGACGCTCGCGCGAACGGCCGGCGCGTTTCCGCGCGACGCGATGGACGAGCGGCTCGCCTCGTATCTCACCCGCAGCGTCGATCAACGCCCTGCCGCATGGCGTGACGACAAGGGTGTCGACGTCGGCGACTCGTTCGGCGGCCGCGCGGCGAGCACGGCGGCGGCACCTCTTCCGGACGGCGATGGCGACGGAATGCCCGACGCGTGGGAGCGCACGCACCGCCTCGATCCGGCGAAGGGAGACGGCGCCGTCTCCGGCGTGGCGACAGGCTGCGCAGCCACGACGACCGCGCTGGAGTGCTACTTGGACGAGCTCGCCGACGGCCGCGTGCCGCGCTGAGGGGCCGCCGTCAGCTCGGGTCGAGCGCCGGCAGCGCGCGCGTCGCGTCGACGTACTCGCGAACGACGTCTTCGACGATCTCTCCGATCGGCTTGATGTCTCGTGCGAGCGCGATGCCCTGCCCTGCGCTCCAGATGTCCTTCCACTTCTTGCTGCCGCCCTGCTGAATCTCGTTCTGCGCGGCGGCGCGCTCGACCGGAGCGAACCCAGGTAGTGTTTCGCGCAGGAAGTTCGCGTGCACGCCGCTCACCGCGTCCGTGTAGACGACGTCTTCGGGCGCTCTGCGGATGACGCTCTCCTTGTAGCGCTGCTCGGCGCCACACTCGGTCGACGCGATGAACCGCGTGCCCATGTAGACGAGCTCGGCCCCGAGCGACAGCGACGCCGCCATCTGTCGTCCCGTTGCGATGCAACCCGCCGCGATCACGGGCACGCGAAGGTTCTCGCGGAGGAACGGGACGAGCACGAACGGGCTCGTGGTGCCCGCATGCCCGCCCGCGCCCGAGGCGACGCCGATGATCGCGTCGACTCCGCCCTCTTGCGCCTTCTGCGCGTGCTTCAGGTTGATGACGTCGTGAAAGACGACCGCGCCCTTCTCGTGCGCGCGCCGAGCGAGCTCCGTCGGATTGCCGTAGCTCGTGATGATCACGGGGACACCGAACTCCAGGCACGCCTGGAAGTCGCTCTCGAGTCGCTCCGGATCGGTGAGCTTGATCGTGAGATTGATCGCGAACGGCCGCTCGGTGCGCTGGCGGATCCAAGCGAGCGCCTCACGGAACTCTTCGCGCGTGCGGAGATTCAGCGACGGCATCGCGCCGAGCACGCCGGCCTCGGCCGCCGCGACGATCATCTCCTTGTTGGAGATGATGAACATCGGCGCGCAGACGATCGGGTAGCGAAGGCCGATTCGCTCGGCGAGCGGAGTACGGATGCGCGGCATGCCGCAAAGGCTACGCGCGTCACGCCTCGGCGAGCGAGCGATAATGCGCGAACATGGCGAGGACCTCCGGCCGCGGAACCTTCGCGCCCGGTCCCTGGGTGCGCAGCGCCTCGAGCGTGCGCACCGCGAGCTCGCAAGGGAGAGCGGTGAACGCGACGAACCCCGAAGGCGCATTGCCTCGCTCGAGCGCGGCGACGTACCGGCGGGCCGCCGCGAGATCGTCGGCGGCGAGGGCGAGCACCTCCTCGCGGGTCACGCGCGCCGGCAAGAACCGGCGACCCTCGGACGCGTCATCGCGTTCGTCTTTGAGGATGTTGACGAGCTGCAAGCCCTCCCCGAAGAGGACCTGCTCCCGAGCGAGCGCGTCACGAACGCGTTCGAGCGCAGGCACGTCGAGCAAGAAGACGTCCGTGAGCAGCTCGCCGACGATGCCGGCGACGGCGTAGCAGTAGCTGCGCAGCGCCTCCATCGACGCGAGCCCACCGGTGCTCGCCTCTTCGACCATCGCACGCATGCCGAGGGCCGTTCGCCGCGTGTGGGCGCGGACCACGGCCGCGGTCGCGGGCGGCAGCGCAGCGACCGACGCGAAGAGCGCCGGGAGCTCCGCGAGGAGGCGGCAGTAGCCCGCATGCTCGGAGACGTCCCGAGCGAGCCAGGCACGTGCACGCTCCGCGACCTCCGCCCCTTCGCCGCCTTCGAGCAGGTGCGCGAGCTCGGCGAGCGCCTCTCTTCGCTCTTCCACGGTCCACGAGGCGGCGTCTTCGAGCGTGTCCGCGCAGCGGAAAAGCAGGTACGCGAGGCCGACCGTCGTGCGGGTCGGCTCCGGCAAGAGCGGCACCGCGAGGGCGAACGTGCGACTCGTTTCGACGAGGAGCTCGTCGATGCGCGAGGGAGCGAGCGGTCGATGATCGGTCATGGCTTTCCGTCGGGCCCTTCCTGCGAGGTCTACAACAAACCGGGGCACGTCGCAGATACGATGACTGCATGCTCGATCTCGTCACGGGGGCGACCGGGTTCATCGGCGGCCACCTCGCGGCCCGCCTGCTCGACAAAGGCCGCACGGTGCGCGTCTTGTGCCGTCCGGGCAGCGAGAAGAAGCTTCCTCCGGAGGTCGCCGCGCGCGCGGAGGTTGCCGCGGGCGATCTCCGCGACCGCGAGTCGCTCTCACGCGCCACCGCCGGCGTCGACCGCGTCTTTCACTGCGCCGGGCACGTGCTCGACTGGGGTGACCCGAAGGTGTTCGAGGAGATGAACGTCCGCGGAACGGAGTGGCTCTTCGATGCGGCGCGCGGCGCGGGCGTCCGCCGCGTCGTGCACTTCAGCTCGATCGCGGTGTTCGGAACGCCGGCGCCGCCGCGGTTCGACGACGACTCGCCGATCGGCGCTTCGACGGACGCCTACTCGCGCACGAAGGCGGCGGCCGAAGAGGTGGCGCGTTCGTTCGCGCGAGGTGGTCTGCCGATCGTGGTCCTTCGTCCTGCCGTCGTGTACGGACCGCGTGGAACGTGGCTCGAGGAGCCGCTCGCGATGATCGAGAAGGGCAAGATGTTCCTCCTCGGAGGCGGCACCGGCACCTGTCACCCCTGCTACATCGAGAACCTGCTCGATGCGACGCTCCTCGCGGCCGAGCACCCGGGCGCCGTGGGCCGCGCGTACATCGTCGCGGACGACGACCCGATCACGTTCCGCGAGTACTTCGACGGCATCGCTCGCGTCGCGGGGTTGCCTCCGGTTCGCCGCTCGATCCCGCTTGCCGTCGCGCGCATGACCGCGGGCGCGATGGAGCTCGGGGCGCGCACCTTCCGGGCGTCGTCGCGTCCGCTCCTCACGCACACCGCGCTCGACATGGTGACGACGAAGAGCGAGATGTCGATGCGCCGCATCAAGGGCGAGCTCGGCTTCGTGCCGCGCTACGACTTCGCCGGCGCGATCGACGAGCTGCGTGCGTGGTACGTCGCCACGCACGCGCCGCCGAAGCCCGCCGCTACGCCGACTCCGCCTCCGCCGTGATGAGGCGGTTGTCTTGCGCCGCCTTGCTGTTGGCAGGCAAGACGTAGAGGCGCTTCGCGAGCTCCTTCTTGTCGGTCACGATCGTCGGCAGCTTCATCTCGTACTTCACTGGTCGTGCGTGGTCGGCGAGCTGCCGCTTCGGGTTGTAGACCGAGTTGAACTTCCACAGCATCTTCACGAAGTTCGTCTGGCCTTGCATCAGGAGCCGCGCGGAGATCGCCGCGGTTGCTTTCAGCGCCGCGACGCCGAGGTGCTTCTTGTTCAGCACCTGCTGCGTTTTCACGAGCTCCTCGTAGAAGCGGTGGAGCGGGAGCTTCGTCGGGAGCACCGCGTGCTGGATGTCGAAAAGGCGATAGTCGCGCGTCGTGAACTGCCGCGCATTGGTGAGGAACGTCTCCGTCCCCGGATACGGCGTGTTCACGCTGATGTTGACGATCTCCGGCACGGAGAGTGCCCAATCGCGGATCACCTGGAATCGGGCCTCGTCCCAATCGGGGTCGGCGATGATGTTCACCGCGACCATGATTCCGAGCGAGCGAGCGTACTCGAGCGCCTCGAAGTTCTTGCCGAGCGGGACGCGCTTCCGGAATGCCTTGAGGCCGTCGGCGTCGATCGCTTCGAGGCCGAGGAACATGTACTCGAGGCCGAGCGCCTTCCAGCGCTTGAAGAGCTCCTTGTTGCGGAGGAGCACGTCGCCGCGTGTCTCGAGGTAGTAGCGCTTCTTGATGTTCTTCTTCTCGATCGCGTCGGCCACCGCATTGCCGTGCTCGGCCTGGATGAACGCGACGTCGTCGACGATGAAGACGCCCGACTCGCGGATGCTCGCCAGGTCTTCGGCGCAGAGCTCGGGCGCGACCTTCCGGTAGCTGCGCCCGTAGAACGTCCACGCGCTGCAGAACGAGCAGTCCCACGGGCAGCCGCGCGAGAACTCGATCGATGCGGCGGGATCGAGGATGCCGATGAAGTACTTCTTGCGATTCGGCAGGAGGTCGCGCGCCGGCCGTAGGTCGTCGAGAGAGTGGATCTGCTTCGGCGGCGGCCCCTCACCGTCGAGCGTCATGACGCCGTCGAGGAGGTGCAGGTTCTTCGGGTCGTCTTTCCAAGCCTCGAGGACGCGCGGCGCCGCCTCCTCGCCCTCGCCGCGGACGATGCAGTCGATCGCGCCGGCGGCGTGCTCGAGCACCTCGCGCGCGGTGAACGATGCGCTGTGACCGCCGACGCACGTGAGCGTGCGCGGCAGCCGCGACTTCGTCGCTTTGCACAGGTCGATCACCTCGGGGATGTTCGCGAGGTAGTTCATCCCGAAGAGGACGGCATCGGGGCGGAACTCGTCCAGCAGCCGGAAGTAGTCTTTGTGGCTCGCCGCCTGGAGATCGAGCAGGCGCACGTCGTGTCCCGCCTTGCGCACGGCCGCGGCGACGAGCTCGACCCCGAGCGGTTCGAGCCGCAAGAAGATCTCCGTGTACATGAGCCCGCTCGGATGAACGCAGAGAACCTTCACGAGACCCCTCCTTGTGAAAATCAGAACCGGCCGTGCCGCGCCTCGGGCGCGCACGCGTTGCTAGAACGAGAACACGACCTTCACCGCGTTGCCGTTCCCGCGCGAGCGCGCGGTCAGGAACGCGTCCTTGTAGCCGTCGAGCCCGAACCGGTGCGTGACGATGCCGGTCGGATCGATGCGCCGCGTCGCGAGCAGCTCGAGGTAGTGCGCGACGGCGTGCGCGCGTCGCCCTTCCAGCGTCTCGACGCCGTAGCCGCTCGAGCCGATCACCACCGCTTCTTTGAAGTAGAGCGGCGTCCACTCGAAGCGCGCGGGCGTCGACACGCCGACCAGCACGAGCGCGCCCTGCGGCCGGAGCACGCGGAGCGTCGTCTCCAGCGTACGCGGCGAGCCGACCGTGTCGTAGATGCGGTGAACGCCCCCGTGCACCCAAGGAAGCGCGAAGCGCGGGCGCATGACCGGAGCGCCGAGCTGGTTCGCGACGTCTTCGACGAGCGCGGCCCCCGACGAGCCGAACGTCGCCTTCGCTCCGAGCTGCTCGGCGAGCGCACGCGCATGCGCCCGCGGGTCGACGGCCAGCACGGTCGTCCGCGGGAAAAGGCGCGCAAGCAGATGGACCAGCGCGACGCCGAGACCGCCGCAGCCGACGACCACCACCGTTTCACCCGCTTCCGGCGGGCTCTTCAGGATCGCGTGCAGCGCGACGGCGAACGGATCCGCGAGCACGGCCTCGTCGAACGTCACCGACTCCGGCAGCGGGAAGCACGCCGACTCGTGCACGGGGACGTATTCGGCGAACCCCCCGGAGACGTCGCGGCACGTGCCCGCGTGCATGCCTGGTGCGAATGCCCCTTTGGTGAAGCTCTCGCAGACCGACGTCTGGCCGCGACGGCACGCGTCGCATTCCGGGAGCCCTCGCGGAACGCAGCTGAGCCAGGGCGAGCACGCGACGCGGTCGCCGACCTTCAACGTCGTCACGTCGTGCCCGACCGCGGCGACGACGCCGACGTGCTCGTGCCCGAGGACGTGCGGGAACGAGATCACCGCGGTGAGCGGATTGTCTGCGGCGGCGTCCATGAAGACCTGCTTCACGTCGCTGCCGCAGACGCCGCACGCCTTCGTCTCGAGCACGACCCACTTCGGGCCGAGCACGCGCGCATCCGGCACGGTCGAGAGGCGCAGCGGGCCGAGCCCCGTGAGATATCCGGCCGGATGGAGGGCGCCGAGCACACGCGCCGTCGCGAGCCGCGGGATGTGGAAGTCGAACGTGAGCGCTTTCATCGCGTGCACGGTCTCGCGAGCACGCACGTGCGCTTCACTTCGCGCCCTGCGAGCGCGACGAGCGACGTCTGACTCGGTGAGTCCTGCTTCGAGACGATGGAGTAATCCATCGTGAACGTCTTCCTGTCTTCGGAGTACTCGAACGGCTTGAACGTGACGGGATGCGGGGGCACGTGGATCGGGCTCTGCCCCGAAGGCGGCCCTCCGAACTTGCCGCAGAGCGCCCCGTCGCACGTGACCGTGCCGTCGCTGCGCATGCCGCTCCATGGCGTTCGCCAACGAAGGCTTCGCCCGGCGAGGGCGCCTTCGGCGGCCACGCCGCACGCGTTCGGGGTCGTTTGCGTGACGGTGTCCGCCGTGACGCTGGCGGATGCGAGGAGGATGCTCGCGGTGACCGTGAAGTGGTCCTTCATGCGGTACTCGAGGAGCTTCGCGTCTCCCCCCGGCGCTCCGCCGCGATCGTCGAACCGGACCACTGCACGGCCTGGACCGATCGCGAAGACGCCGTTGCCGGCGCCCATCGTCGTGTCGGTGATTTTGACGTTCGCGTTGAGGAGGTACTCGACGTCCCACGCGTTGCACGGCGGCTCTTCGTCGGCCGCCGCGCTGGGAACCAGGGCGAAGCACGCGAGGGCAGCGAGGACGCCGAGCGCGGCGGACGTTGCCCGTCTGGCGGCCGGCGCGAGCGCTGCACGGCCCATCCGGCATCCAAGGGCGCGGATGCGGGACGCGGCCTGACGGAGATACCCGCCTCCGCGCTTTCGTTGTAGGTCGGGCATCGACCGGACCGTAGCAAGCGAAGCGCGCCGCACGGAAGCCTCCGATGACCCAGAGCCGCTGACAGTTTCGCCCATTCACTGCCGCCCCCCTTCGGATGTCCTCTCGCCTGCGAACGTCGTGCGCCAGCATCGCCGTCGGCCTCGCGCTCACCGCCCCTCGCGCGGCGGTCGCGGATGCGCCGTCGTCGAGCGCGCCCGCGGCGCCGCCGGTGCTCCGCGACCCCGCGTCGGCCGCTCCGAGCAAGGATGCGGAAGATGCCGACGCGCCGCTTCCGGCACATCGCAACGAGCACATGATCGTCCCCGACGCGGGCGGCAACTCGGACATCGGCGCCGAGGCCGGCGTCTCCGTCTTCGTCGCGCACTTTCGACCCGGGTACTACCCGTATCGCTGGCGCATGGACGCCGTCGCCGAAGTCAGCCTGAAGAGCGATGCGCGCGGCTTTCGGCCGGTTCAGCAGTCGCACTCCGTACGGTTCGACATCCCTGGCTTCCTCTCGCCGCGCCTGCGGCTCGACGTTCGCGCGAACTTCCTCCGGCAGGTGAACGCGAGCTGGTTCGGCGTGGGCAACGACACGGCCGCCGTCGATCTGCCGCGTCCCGAGGAGGCCGCCTCCGCGTACGACTACATCGCGCGGCAGATCCGCGTGCGGTCGCTGCTCCGGATCACCACCGGCACGCCGTTCACGATCGCGCTCGCCGCGAACGTTCGTTACGAGTTCCCGGAGACGTATGTGGGCTCGAAGCTCGAGAGTGACGCGCGCTCGGGCGGCATCATCGGTCTCCAGCCGACGCTCCTCGAGACGGTGGCGGCGGGATTCATCGTCGACACGCGCGACGAAGAGTTCATCCCGCATCGCGGCGTGTTCTATCAAGTCGGCGTCGGGCAGACGCTCGGGACGCGCGAGGGAATCGCGTTCGGAGAAGTCTCCGCGGTGCTGTCTCATTACGCGCCGCTCGTCCCGAAGAAGCTCACGTTCGCGAGCCGCATGATCGGGAGCTTCAAGTTCGGAGATGTGCCTTTCTACGAGCTCCAGCAGGGCGGCGTCTTCGATCCCATCTACCTCGTGGGCGGATATCGCGGCATGCGCGGCGCTCCGCTCGGTCGCTACGCAGGCGCGGTGAAGGCGGTGGCGAATCACGAGCTACGGCTGACGCCGATTCCGCGATTTCGTGTTTTCGGCTTTCGGTTGCTCGTGGGTATGAACGCCTTCTTCGATGCCGCGCGCGTATTCAGCGATTACGCGTTCGGCCGCCCCGAAGACGGTCGCCGCCTCGGACTGAAGTGGGCGAGCGGCGGCGGCTTCTTCTTCCAATGGGACGCCGCTGGCGTATTCCGTGTCGAGGCTGCGTACTCGCCGGAGGCCGCCGCACGCGGATTCCCCGTTGCCTTTTATTTGGAAAATGGCCTCATCTTCTGAGTCTCGCGTGAAGGTCGTCGCACGCGTGCTCGCCGCGTCGCTGCTGTCGTGCGTCGTTGCGTGCGCGCCGAGCGTGGCGCGCGCAGACGAGAGCGCGCCTTCCGCACGGAAGCCGCGAAATCGCACGTGCTGCGCGCTCGCGAGCCACCTTCCTCTGCATCTCGGGTCCGCGCACGTCCCGCTCGCGCTCGGGCTCGTCGCCTCCGGCGAGTCGCTCGGGACGCACTCGTACACGGGCTGGGACCGGCTCCACGAGACGAACGCGCTCGTCTACACGTCGCGCGGCGGCTTCATCGACATCGGGCACACGCGCGACTACGCAGATCTCACGGCGTACCTCGCGGTGGCGCTTCGCGAGCCGCTCGCGGAGGGACGCGGCGCGGTCGTTCTCGAGCCGCATGGCGGAGAGCTGCGCGTCGTCGTCACGAAGGCGGTTCCGCGGGACGCGCTTGCCGACACGAGCGTGCGCGTCGCGCAGCGCATCGCATTCCAGGTCTCGATCTGGAGCGAGATCGTCCAGTACTACGGGCGCGGGAAGGTTCGCGGCGTCGAGGAGATCTACTCGGCGTTCACGCCGGAAGACCTCTACTCGAACCTGCTCGGCACGTACGTCGGCGCGCGTGCGCTCGCGAGCCCGCGGCCCTACGACCGCGCGGTCGATGCGGAGATCCGAACGTCGCTGCGCGAGCTCGGTGTGGCGTCTTCGGAGAGGGCGCGTGCGGTCCTCGCGGCGCTCGGAGGTCACTGGTGGCGCATCGATACGGCATGGCCTTCTGCGGAGCTCGCGATCGCGCGTTCGTTCGACCTCGGCCCGCACCTCGCACCGGTGTTGCCTCCGGCGGAGGCGCTGGAACGCGCGGGCGTGCTGCCGGCGCTGCAGGGCGGCGCGGCGGCCGCGGCGGCGGTGCTCGAGGTGCCGGAGGTCGACGCCTCGGGCGCGCCGCTCGACGAGGTGTGCCACCTCGAGGTGGTGCCCGCTCGCGACGAGATGCCGAGGCTCGCGGACCTCGGCACGCCTACCGTCGTCACCGCGGCGGAGCTGCCGCGTCTCGCGCTCTCGGTTCGCGATTCGGTCGCGGCGAGCGCGGAGGTCTCGCAGGGGGTGAGCGAGCGCGAGGCGCGCGACCCGGCGAGCCCGCTCGCCCACTACCTCGAGGGCCTTCGCCTCGTGGACCTCAGCGCGGAAGGCGGCGTCGCGCCGACGGCGGGCGATCGCTTTCGCGGTGTGGGCGGCGGCGCGCTCACGGCGGTGCACGGCGATACGCGCGGCGGCGACTTCGGCTTCGCGCGCTTCGGCCTGGGGTACACGTCCGAGCGCGGGCTCGTCTCTTCGTTCTCGCTGTTTCGCAGCGACGCTCTCTACTTCTGCAGAGACCCGGAGACGAAGAGCGTGCGTCCGCCGCTCGTCTCGCTGCTCGGACCGTGCTCGCCGGGCGAGTGGCTCGGCTTCGGAGGCGCGGTCGGCGAGGGCTTCCACGACGGCAGTACGGGGAGAACGGCGGTGCGCCCAGTCGCACTGCACGGCGTGCTCAACCTGCTCGGGAACGGACAAGCGGCGAGCTACGACCGCGTGCGGCTGCTCGTGCGCGGCGGCGGCGCGGTCGAGCACGTCTGGACGGCGCAGGAAGGCGGAGTCACGCTGCCGAGGCTCGCAGGTGGCGCGCTCCTTCTCGCACGCGCCGCTTCGGGCCACATCGAAGCGCGCGGCGCCGCGGGCTATCGCATCGACCCGACGCGCACGCGCGACACCGCATTCGAGTCCGCCGCCGCCTTGCGCTGGTACTTCCTCCTCGGCGGCCACGAATCGGCGAAGGCAGCGGACGGCGTCGACCCGTGGGGCGTGGCCTCCCTCGGCGTGGTGGGCAGCTACTCGTACTGGACGCGCCCCGCGCATGCGTATCCGGACCTCGCCCCCGCGTGGGTGTCCGCCACGCGTAGCGACACCTGGCAGGTCCTCCTGACCGCGACGCTCGGCTTCGAGGGCCTGACGTTCTAGGCCGCGACGGCGTGGCAGCGTGCCGGCGTGGCGGCGGCGTAGCGGCATCTGCAGGATGATTCGGGTCCTCCATAGTCGAGGAGCCGCGCCACCTCGGCGAGGGAGCGTGGAGCCGTCGACGGAATACGCCACGGCTGCCTCTGCGACGGCCCGCGACGCGGCTCGACAAACGCGACGCCCACGAAGGCAAACCGCGAGAACCGCCCCATTCATTCCCGACCACACCGCATTCACGTGGCCATTCGCATCCGCATCCGCATCCGCATCCGCGGCCCTACTCCCGCGGGGTTGCCTCTGCCGCGGCTGCCGCTACGTGCGGCGCGGCATGCGTCCAGCCGTCGGCCAGCTGCCGCGTCCATCGCGCGCCGTCGCGGACGAGGCGCAACACTCCGCGCGGGTCTGCGAGCGCGCCGCGCGCGCCGCGGGCGGCGTGCGTGAGCCGCTCACGCGTGCTCGTGCTCGCCAGCGCATTCGTGAACGGGGCGAGGAAGCCGGGGAGCTTTGCGTCGGGCGCGTCGCTGATCATTCGCAGAACTGCGAAGCAGATCCCTCGTGCTGCGGCCACGTTCGCGAGGGCCGCCGACTCCATGTCGACGACCAGCGGCCGCGCCTCGACGGCGTCGCCGCCGCCGTCATCGCCGCTCTCGCCGATCACGGACGCGGCATCGACGGCGAGCTCCGGCACCGAGAGCACATCGCAACGGGCAACGCGCAGCGCCGCGACGAACACTTCTCGCACGGCGACGCCGCCGAGCGGGAGCGCCGCCCTCCCCTTCTCTTCGCAGGCGAACAGGCGTGCCGCCGTGACCCAGTCGCCGGGCGCCAGTCCCGCCGTCGCTGCGCCGGCAAAGCCGGCCGACACGACGAGCGACGGCCGCGGCGCCTTGGCGCCGAGCCGCGCCGCGAGCGCATCTCTCGCGCGCGCCGCGCCGACGCCGGTGACGAGGAGGGCGATGCCCTTCGCGCCCGCCTGACCTGCGGCGCGCAGCCCATCGGCGATCGCATCGTGCTCCGCGCGCGTCGCCGCGCAAACGAGGGCGTGCACGTCCCTCAGCGGCGCGCCGCCTGCGCGTGCCCCGCCTGCGCGTGCCCCACCCGCGCCGCTGCCTGCACGAAGCGGCCGAGCGCCATCAGCGGAAAGTAGTGACGATAGAGATTGTACCGAAGATAGAAGTGGCCCGGGAAACCGGTCCCGGTGAACTCCTCCTCGTCCCAGGAGCCCTCCGCGTTCTGATGGTCCACGAGCCACGCGATGCCGCGCTGCACCGCGCCGTCGTCCGGCGGCAGGTACGCGCAGAGGGCCATCACACCCCACGCGGTCTGCGAGGCCGTCGAGCGCCCTTTGCCCATCAGCGCACGCTGGTCGTACGACTCGAGGCACTCGCCGAAGCCTCCGTCCGCGTTCTGCACGGACTTCAGCCACGCCAGCGCGCGCACGACCATCGGGTCGTGACGCGGTATCCGCTGCGCCGCGAGCGCACAGAGCACATTCGATGTACCGTACACATAATTGACGCCCCAGCGCCCGAACCAGGACCCCTCCGGCTCTTGCGAGCTGCGCAGGTACGCGAGGCCGCGCGCGCAGACGTCGCGGTACTTCGGGTCGTCGAGCAGGCCGAGCGCCTCGAGGACGCGGCCGACGATGTCCGGCGTGCTCGGGTCGCAGAGCGACGCCATGTCCGAGAACGGAATCTCGTTCAAGAACAGCTTGTCGTTCTTCTTGTCGAACGCGGCCCACCCGCCGTCGTCGTTCTGCATGCTGACGACCCACTCCACCGCGCGCTGAATCATCTCGGTGCGCGCGAGCGCAGGGTCGTGCTTCAAGAACCCGATGACGATGGCCGCCGTGTCGTCGACGTCGGGGTACCACGTATTGGTATATTCGAACGACCAGCCGCCCGGCCGACCTTCGGGGTTGTAGACTTTCCAGTCGCCGTAATCGGCGAGGATCTGCAGGTCCTTCACCCACGCGCGTGCCGCGTCGAGCGCGGGACCATCGAAGCCGGCGTCGCACAGGCCGATGCTCATCAAGATGGTGTCCCAGACGGGCGACTGGCACGGCTCGATGCGGAACCCCGCGGCGTCGTCGACGGCGAAGCGCTCGAGCGCCTCGAGCCCGCGCGCGAGCGGCCCCTCGGTCATCGGGTAGCCCTTCACGTACAGCGCGAGGACTACGTTGAGCATCGGCGGGAAGATGCCGCCCCAGTCGCCGTTCGCCTCCTGCCGCTCGAGCATCCACTCTTCGCACTTCGCGACCGCATGCGCGCGAAGGCGAGCGAGCCGCCCCTTGCCCCCCTTGCCCCCCTTGCCGTCGCCACGCAGGCGGTCGTACGCGCCGAGCAGGCGATCGACTCCGGTGAAGAAGGTCTTCCAGCTCGCGCCGGTCTCGCGCAGCACCTTGGCGAGCGGCTCCGAGTACGGGATCGCCTTGTTCGTCGGATCCAGCCAGAGGTGATCGAGCCAATCGTTCTCGCTCGAGCGGCCGTTCGGCAACGCGAAGAGCGGCTTCTCGTGGAACAGGATGAGCAGCGGAACGATCGTCCCGCGCGCCCAGCTCGCGAGCGTGTACACGTTCGCCGGGCTCGAAGGCGGCAGCAGGATGAACTCCGGCGGCAACGTCGGCACCGAGCTCCACGGGAACAGCCCGAACATCGCGAAGAAGATGCGGGTGAACACGCGCATCTTCTCGAGGCCGCCGTGCGCGAGGATGTAGCGCTCCGCGTCCTGCATGCGCGGATCGTCGACGGCGACCCCGAGGATCCGCAGCGCGAGGTACGTCTCGGCGGTCGTCGAGACGTCGCCGACGTGATTCGTCGCAAGACCCCAGCTGCCATCGGCCTTCTGCTGGCCGAAGAAGTAGCGCACCATCGCCGGGCCCTTCGCCGACAAATCGAGCCCGAGCGCCTGCCGCATGAACACGTACTCGGCGGTGATCGTCGTGTTCGACTCGAGCTCCACGCACCAGTGACCGTCCGGCCGCTGGATGCTCATCGCCCACGCTCTCGCGTCTTCGGCCGCGCGGGCGGCGCGCGCGACGAGGCGCCCATCGCCCTTTGCAGGCGGCGGGACGACGACGAGCGGCGGGACGTCGTGGAGCGGAAAGGCGGAGGGAAGAGGCTCGAGGACTTGATTCGTCATGGCGTTCTCGTTCGCAAGAAAGTCGGAAAGCGCGCCGCGATGGGGGCGGCCGCCGTCAGGGCGCTACCTCGCTCGTGAAGTCGTACGCGCGCCGCAGCGGGCGCGTGCGCAGCTCGGCGACGTCGCGTGAGCCGGTCAGGAACATGGCGGTGCGGAGCTCCTCTTTCACGCGCTCGATCGCCTCGATGCCCGCCTCGACGGAGACCTCCACCGCCTTCAGCATCGGGAGCGCGAACGCGACCACGTCCGCGCCCAGCGCGAGCGCCTTCGCCGCTTCGATTCCGGTCCGCATGCCGCCGGACGCGACGACGTGCATCGAAGGAGGCAGCATGCGACGGCACGCGACGACGCTCTCCGCCGTCGGCACTCCCCAACGCGCGAAGAGCTCGCCCGTGCTCCTCTGCACGCCTCCCGCAGCGGCGCGCCGGCTCTCGATCTTCGACCACGAAGTCCCGCCGGCCCCCGCGGTCTCGACGCCGGCAATGGGCAGCTTCGCGAGCTTCGCCGCCGTGAGCTCCGAAATCCCGGCGCCGACCTCTTTGATCATGACCGGTACGGAGAGCTGGGGCGCAAGCTCCGCGATCTTCTCCACGAGGCCGCGGAAGTCGGTATCCCCCTCGGGCTGAATCGCTTCTTGGAGCGGATTCAGGTGCAGGTTCATCGCGTCGCACCCGACGCTCTTCGCGAGCCGCTCGATCGCGGCCGCGCCGACGCCGTAGTTCAGCTGTACGGCGCCGATGTTCCCGAGCAGGAGGGGCAGGTCGGGCGCGTGATCCCGCACCGCGTACGAAGCGCGTGCGCCTGCTTCGTCTTCCAACATGCGCCGCTGGGAGCCGAGCGCGAGGCCGATTCCGCAGCGCGCCGCGGCGAGCGCGAGACGACGATTCACCTCTGCCGCCCGCGCGGTGCCGCCGGTCATCGCGCCGACGAGGAGAGGCGCCGCGAGCGTCTTGCCGAGGAAGGACGTCGTCAGCGAGACGTCGCGCTTCGCGATCTCCGGAAGCGCGTCGTGGTCGAAACGGTACGACGCGAAGCCGTTGCCGTCGCGCGACCGATACTCCACCTCGTCTTCGAGGCAGATCGTCAGGTGCGCGTCTTTGCGATTGGCCGTACCGTCCGACATCGATGGCTCGCTAGCGCACCGCGGCTGCGATGGACCGCACGATGTTGCGCGGGCTCTTCATGCTCTCGTTCACCGCGGTCGGCTCGTAACCGGAGTGCACCATGCAATCGCGGCACTTGCGATTGCCGCTCTGCGGGCCGTACTTGTCCCAGTCGGTCGACTCCATCAGCTCCTTGAAGGTCTTCGCGTATGCGCCTTCGCTGAGGAGGTAACAGGGCTTCTGCCAACCGAAGATCGTGTAGTTGGGATTTCCCCAGGGCGTGCACTTGTAGTCGTGCTCCCCCTTCAGGAACTCGAGATAGAACGGCGAGTGGTTGAAGACCCACTTCCTCTTCTTCGCCGGCGCGAGGATCTGCTGGAAGAGCTCCTGCGTCTGTCGTCGCTTCAGGAACTTGTCTTGGACCGGCGCCTTTTCGTAGCTGTAGCCGGGCGAGATCATCAGCCCGTCGACGCCGAGCGCCATCATGTCGTCGAAGAAGCGGTGCAGATCCTCCGGCGGGTGCCCGACGAAGATCGTCGAGTTCGTCGTCACGCGGAAGCCGCGCCGCTTCGCCTCGCGGATCGAGGCGACCGCCGCGTCGTACGTGCCCTCGCGGTTCACGCACTCGTCGTGGTGCTTCTTGATGCCGTCGAGGTGGATGCTCAGCGTGAGCTGATCGCTCGGCGTGAACAGATCGAGCTTCCGGCGGAGAAGGAGCGCATTCGTGCAGAGGTAGACGAACTTGCCGCGCGCGATGAGCCCGTCGACGATCTCTTTGATCTGCGGATGGATGAGCGGCTCGCCGCCGGCGACGGTCACCACCGGCGCGCCGCATTCCTCCACCGCGTCGAAACACTGCTGGGGAGTGAGAGTCTTCTTCAGAATCTCCTCCGGATACTGGATCTTGCCGCAGCCGATGCACTCCAGATTGCACCGGAAGAGCGGCTCGAGCATCGTGACGAGCGGATAGCGCCGATTCCCTCGGAGCTTCTGCTTCATGATGTAGCGGCCGACCGCGACCGCCTGCTTCAGCGGGATTGCCATGCTTCTTCCCCGTTACCCTTCTTGGAATCGAAGTAGCCGTGGGCGCCGAACCACTCGAGCGCGTCGCGGAATGCTCGTTCGGGCGGAGTCTGCGGCAGCCCGAGCTCGCGCACGGCCTTTTCGGCCGTGAAGTACATGTGGAAGCGCGCCATCTTCACCGCTTCGAGGGCGATGCCGGGCGCCTTCTGCGTGACGTGATCGGCGAACGTCGTGCTCGCGAGGCCCGCGAGGTACGCAACCGCATACGGGATGCGGACCTTCGGCGCCTTCTTCCCGGTGAGCCGCGCGAGCGTCTGCAGGATCTCGTCGAGCCGCATGTCGCGATTGCCGAGGATGTAGCGCTCGCCGATGCGGCCCTTCTCGGCCGCGAGCACGTGCCCAATCGCGACGTCGCGCACGTGCACGATGTTGAGCCCCGTATCGAGGAAGGCCGGCATCTTCCCGCGCATGAAGTCGACCACGATCTTCCCCGTCGGCGTCGGCTTGCGGTCCCACGGTCCAACGGGCGCGCTCGGGTTCACGACGACGAGCGGCAGCCCGCGGCGCACGTACGCGAGCGCCGTCTGCTCGGCCTCGAGCTTCGACCGCTTGTAGTTCCCGGTGAACTGATTCGGAGCCGGCGGGCTCGATTCGTTCCGCGGCGTCTCCGGCGGCGCATCGCCACCGAGGCCGATCGTGCCGACCGTCGACGTGTAGACGACGCGCGACACGCCGTGCGCGAGGCACGCATCCATGACGTTCGACGTGCCCTGCACGTTCGAGGCGAAGACCGCCGCCGGATCCTTCGTCCAGAAGCTGTATTCGGCGGCGACGTGGTAGACCTCTTCGCACCCGGCAACCGCCGCGGACACCGCATCGCCGTCGCGCAGATCTCCTTCGCGGACCTCCACGTCGAGCCCTTCGATGTTGCCGCGGTTCGACGTGGTGCGTACGAGCACGCGCACCTCGCGGCCGCGTTCGAGCAGCGCGCGTGCCACGCTCGCGCCGACGAATCCCGTTGCTCCCGTGACGAGTGCGCGCACCACCTGACCGGCCTCGGATGCCGCGAGTACCATGGCCGTCGCGCGCCGGGCGATCAAAGACGGACATCGCCTGGACGCCGCCCTGATTTCCGAGGTCTCTCGCGGCGTTCGCCGCCGAGCGTCAGCCGACCGCGCCGAGCCGGTAGACGCGCTCGACGCCCGCGTCGAGGTTCTTGATCGTGACGAGCACGATGCCGTTCTCGTCGAGCGAGTACTCTTCCTCGACGTACGGACCGTCGCTGGCGATGCGCTCGACCGGGATCCCGGCGAGGTCGCCGGCTGCGTTCAGCGACGGATCGAACGGGAAGAGGACGTCTCCCGAGACCATCATGTCGCCGCGCGGGTTGCCGTCGCCGGTCACCGCATTGCACTCGAGAAAGCGGAAGTGACCGACATTGTGTGCCGCGCGGTAGCGGCGCGCCCGCCGAATCGGCTCCGTCTTGCGCGCCGGCAGCTCGGTGTCGTGCGTGAAGATCGGGTCGAACGTGATCTCCGCGCCGGCATGCGCCTCGCGAAAGACGCCGAACGTCCGGGCATACCGGTCGGTGAGCTCGAAGCCGGCCGCCTCGTCGCACGCGATGGCGAGGCCGATCGCGATCGCGGCAGACGGATACGGCGAACGGTGGACGCGCCGACCGAACCGCTCGCGCAGAGCGCGGGCGACGACGGGCAGCTCACTCGCGCCGCCGACCACGTAGATGCCCGCGACTTCGTCCTTGCCGGACTCCATCACCGGCACCATGGCGTCGATGGCGCGGTTCACGAGCGGCATGCACGCGTCGTACAGCTCCGCGACGGTGACGACGGCCTCGGCGACGGGCGCGCCGGCTCCGAGTGCAGACTCGAGGTCGATCGAGATCTTGCGCGAGCTCGGGTTGAGACGCTCCTTCGCGTCGCGGCACTGATCGGCGAGGCGGTCGAGCGCCCGTGCGTCGAGCGCTTCTCTCGAGAGCTTGGCCTTGGCGAGCACGAGGTCGACGAGGACGGCGTCGAAGTCGTCGCCGCCCAGGTGGTTCACGCCGGCCGTCGCCACGACGTCGTGGCTCTTGCCGCGCATCCGCACGAGCGAAGCGTCGAACGTGCCGCCGCCCAGATCGAAGACGACCACGTGCTCGCGTTTCGCGCTCAGCGTGTCGCGGTGCCGGTGCGTGTACTCGAAGCCCGCCGCGGACGGCTCGTTCAGCATCGCGATCGGCGCGAAACCCGCACGCCGGAACGACTCCAGGGTGACGAAGCGCTGCGCGCCCGACGAGTTGGCCGGCACCGCGACGACGGCGTGCATCGGTCGGTCGGTCTCTTCGCGGAGCTCGTCCGGCAGGTTCGAGCGCGTCAGGATCGCTTCGCGCGTCGCCGCGAGAAAACGCGTGACGAGCTCGTCGAGCGGCATCGTCGTCGACCCGATGCGCACGATCTTCCCCGGTCCCGCGTCCGCGTCGGCGAGTAGCCGCTTGAACGACCGCACGGCGGTGAACGACGGATCGCCCGCCGTCGCGAGCGCGTCGAACCCGAAGCGCAGCTCGCCGCTCCGCTCGGCCACGACGGAAGGGATGAAGTCGTGCGCGTCACCCTCGTCGTCGCAGAACGAGAGCACCGGGTAGTTCCCGCGGTCCGCGCATGCGACCACGGTCCGCGTCGTGCCGAAGTCGATCCCGAGTCTCACGATGAACCCTCCTTCGCCGCGAGGCGCGTCTCTCTCTCCCGCTAACGTGGAGGGCATCGGCCGGGCAACTTTCCGGCGCGACCGAACGCGCGCCGAGATTGCCGCGGCGTGCTAACCCGAAGAAACGTTGTCCACGTCGCAGAAGACACACGCCGCCGACGTCCGGCCGCTCGCGGTGCCCGTCGGCCCTCGGCTCGAGCGCGTGCTCGGGCTCGCCTATCGCGCGCGCCGCGCGGTGCTGCTCGAGGGACCGACCGGCATCGGAAAAAGCGAGATCGTCCAGAAGGTCGCCTCCTCGCTCGGCATCGGAATGGTCGTGCTCGATCTGAGCCTCCTCGAGCCGCCCGATCTCGTCGGTCTTCCCGTCGTGAAAGACGGCCGCACCCGCTACGCGCTCCCGGCCGTTCTGCCGAACGAGGGCGCAGGCATCCTGCTCCTCGAAGAGCTCAATCGCGCCGAGCGGTACATCCAGCAGCCCGCGCTCCAGCTCCTCTCGGCGAGGAAGCTCCACGAGTACGAGCTGCCGCCCGGCTGGACGTGCATCGCGACGATCAATCCGCAATCGGCCGAGTACCAGGTGACCGCCCTCGACAAGGCGCTCCGCGCGCGCTTCCTCCAGGTGCAGGTGCGCGCCGATCGCGCTTCGTGGCTCGCGTGGGCGCAAACGGCAGACCTCCACCCCGGCGTGCTCGCGCTCGCGCAGCAACACGAACGCATCCTCGACGACGTGCCGCCGCGCACGTGGGCGTACGCGAGCGACGTGCTCAAGGCGGCGGGCGGCGGCGACCTCGCGGACGGCGCCCTCCTCCGCGACGCGCTCGGCGGCTACTTGCCGCCCGCCTGGGTCGAAGCGCTCCTCGCTTCCAAGGACTCGTGGGGCAGCCGACTCTCGTTCGACGTGCGGGCGCTCCTCTCGGGCTATGGTCCGGAATCACCGCTCGCGGCGGAAATCGCCCGATTCAAGAAAGCGGGCGAGACCGATCGTCTCGACGAGCTGGTCCAGCGGCTCGCGCCGCTCCTCGCGGGGCCCGAAGCCGGCGTGCTCGCGGCCCAGAAGCAGCTCACGCTGGCGTCACTCGAAGCGCTCTTCGGCGATCTCCCGGGCGACCAACGCGAGAAGCTGCAAGAGGCGCTCGGCAACAATGCGACGGCGGCGACGCTCGTCGACGTCACGCCCGAGGAGCTGCTCGCCGGCTTCCCGAACAGCGCCGCCGAGAAGAAGCTCGCAGCGTGGAGGAACGACCTCACGAAGCAGCATCGCGTCGCGCTCGCGGTCACCGCTCTCCGCGCGCACCTCGAGCAGCCGGCTCGGCTCGCCGATCTGAAGCGGAGCAACACCGCTCGAACGGCGCTCGGTCACGTGCTCGTCGCGCTCAAAGAGAAGCACGCCATGCCGCTCGTCGAGACGCTCCGCCGCCTCGGCATCACTCCCGTGCGGCCCGGATCGTGAGCAGCGCGGCGTTCCCTTCCCCCCGCACGACGAGCGAAATCGAGGCGTGGCTCGACGCTTTCGTGCGCGATCCCGCCTTCGTCGCGAAGTACCCCTATTACGCCGCGATCCTCTCGAAGCTGATGCCCGTCGCCGACCCTTCGGTGCAGCGCATGGCCGTCTCGCTTTTCGACGGCCGCTTCTTCCTGCACGTCAACGTCGAGTCGTTCATGCGCGAGCCGCAATACCTGCGCGGCGTGCTCCTCCACGAAGTGCACCACGTCGTGCTCGGGCATCTCGCGCATCCCAAGTTCGCGGAGCCCACCGAGCCGGAGCTCATGGAAGTGTCTCTCGAGATGAGCGCGAACGAGCATATCGAGGAGCCGCTCCCGAACCCGATCACGTGGCGCTCGTACTCCGCGTACGGGATCAGGCCCGGTCAGAGCACGATCGAGCGCTACGAGCTGCTCGTCGAGCACGTGAAGAAGACCGGCGCGAGGCCGCGTCCGAAGCCGGCCGACGGCGGTCCTCCCAGCGCCGAGCCGCTCGACGATCATCGCTATCTACGCGGCAAGATCCGCGCGCCGGGAGGCGTCGCGCAAACCGCCATGATGCTCGAGAAAGCCATGGCCGATGCGCCGCCTCTCCCGACGAAGAAGAGGTCGAACCAGCCGCTCGACGAAGAAGACATGCCGCGCAGCTACACGATCGCGGGCAAGCTCCCCGGGCGCCTGCTCGAGGAGCTGCAAGGCACCACGCTGCCGCCTTCGCACTTCATCGACTGGAAAGACGCGCTCGCGATGTTCGTGGCGCGCGCGCGCTCGCCGGTGCACACGTGGGCCCGCCCGAATCGTCGCTTCCCGGATCGCGTCTTCGAGGTGCCCGGCCGCACGTGGGCGCCGAAGCGGCTCACGGAGCCGAAGCTCCTCGTCGCGATCGACACGTCGCTCAGCATGACGAAGCTCGAGCTCGAAGAGATCGCGCGGCAGCTCGCGATCCTCGCCGAGCGCGCGCATCTCACGATCGCGGAGTGCGACGTCGAGGTGACGCGCATTTATCCGTTCTCCGGCGCGCTCGAAGCAGTGACCGGCCGAGGCGGCACCGATCTGCGGCCTGCGTTCGAGCCGGGGCGCCTCAAGGCGCACGACATCGACGGAGTCGTCTACTTCACCGACGGTGAAGGACCGTTCCCGGCCGAGCCTGCGATCGTCCCGACGCTCTGGGTGCTCACGAAGCCGGGCACGTTCAAGTGCCCGTGGGGCGAACGCGCGAGGCTCGGTCGCCGCGCGCGCCGTCCGTACTAGGAGGCGCGGCTCACAAGAGCCCGAGCTCGCGCAGCCGCTGCTCGAGGAATCCCTGCGCCGTGGTCTCCGCGTAGCGAGGCGGCGACTCGGGCGACGTGCAGAACGGGAGCGGCGCGAGCGGGCACGAAGGAAACGGGTGGACGAAGAAGGGCATCGAGTACCGGACGACGTCGTCCGCATCGCTCTTCGGATTGACGACGCGATGGGTGGTCGACGGCAAGACCCCGTTCGTGAGGAGCTGCATCATGTCCCCGCTGTCGACGACGATGTGACCCGGCGGCGCCTCCACCGCGAGCCATTGCCCGTCGCGCGTCAGGATCTCGAGACCCGCTGCCGTGCTCTCGCAGAGCAGCGTGAGGAGATTGATGTCTTCGTGCTCGGCCGCGCGCACGCCGCCCGGGATGAAGGCGTCTCGCAGCGGCGGGTAGTGGATGAGGCGGAGGATCGAGTTGCCGTTCACGATCATCTTGGTGAACGTGTCGGCCGGTGCGCCGAAGTGCTCGGCGAGAGCCTCGAGCAGCGTCGCTGCCGTGCGTTCGAGCTCGGCGAAGAGCGCCCGCGTGTCGGGCTCGAAGCTCGGAACCGCGGCAGGGAACGCGTTCGCCCCGCCGGGCCCGAGCTCGGGGAGGTCTCGTCCGACGTGGAAGAACTCCTTCAGGTCGCCGACCTTGCGGTTCTTCGCGTGCTCGGCGCCGAACGCGACGTACCCGCGATTGCCGCCGCTCCCCTCGACGACGCTCTTCTTCTTCTCCTCCGGCGGCAGCGCGAAGAAGCGGGCCGCCGACGCATACGCCGCACGGATGCGACCGGGCTCGATGTCGTGCTGATCGACGGAGACGAAGCCGTACTCGCGGAGCGCGCCGCCGAACGTCGCCACGAAGCGCTCGCGTCGTCGCGTGTCGCCGGAGGTGAAGTCGCGCAGCGAGACGACGGGGATGCTGGTCATGCGGGGCCTCGAATCACTTGCACGTCTTGCCGAACTTCACGGGCTCCCCCACCTTGCCCGCGGCTTGCTTGTCGAAGAGCTTGTCCGGCAGGCCGATCTGCTTCGACAGCTTCTTGCCGAACAGACGGAGCTCACCGCCGTAGAAGATCGCGCCGTTCATCGAGACCTGCGCGCACGTGCCGCGCACCGTGGGAACGCCGCCCGAGCCGTCGTATTCGACGCCGACGTTGTAGACGAGCTCGGTCGCCAGCTTCACGTACGCCTGCGCGACGACCGCGTGCTGCACCTTCGCGACGCTGGGCAGACCTGCGGCTTTCCATTGCTGGTCGAGGAGCTTCCGGACGGCCGGCGGGACCGTATCTTGAAGCTGCGGGAGGCCGATACCGAACGAGAGCTTCGGGAAGTGCACCACCGTGCCGAGGCCGACGTCGATCGTCGCGGTGTGCTCGCCTCCGACCCAGCTCGTCTTCAGCTCCTTCAGCTCGGCGGCGAACTGCGAGCCTTCGCCGGGCGCGAGCTGGTACGAAGCGTCACCGCGCACGCCGAGCTTCGCGGTGCCGAGGATGGCGGTCGTCGACTTGCCGGTGGCCTCGAAGTCGATCGAAGCACCGACCGAGATGAAGAGCGGGAGCCCGGCGTACGTGAAGGGGATGACGAGGAGCGGCGGAAGGTCGAACGACTTCTTCGTCGACAGCTTCGTCATGCCCATCTTCACCGTGGCTTCTGCGACGGCGTCGGTGATGCCGATCTTCGCGGACTTGAACGTGCCGCCCTCGACGACGATCTCGCCTTGCGTCCGGAATCGGGCCGCCCAGCCGATCGCGGAGAGCGCGCCCGTCGTGTCGCCCTGGAGCTGCTTCGCGCCGAGCGCGAAGTCGTACGCGTCGCCGTTCGTCGCTGCGGGCCTCACCCCGAACGAAACGTCGAACCCGTCGAGGACGCCGCGGAAATCACGCGCGCCGAGCACCGCCGCGCCGAACGCCTTTGCGGTCGCACCGTCGGCCTGCGAGGGAGAGTCCGGCTCGAAGTCGAACACCTTCGAGCTCTGCGGAGTGGCGACGTCCCAGCGGATCGCCACCTCGTCGGCGGCTTCGTCGAGAGACGCGGGCTCGGTCGCGAGGCGGAGGCTTCCTCCCTCGGTCGTGACGCCGAGCACGCGGAAGATGCCGACGCCCGAAAGCACGACGACGCTGCCGGGCGTGAGCGCCGCGATCTCGGCCGCGCCAGGGTCGAACGCGTAGACGCCATCCGAGGAGAACGGGCTCGCGAGCACCGCACGGAGGCGCGCTTCTTCGACGACCTTCGTCGCAGGCTTCCACGTGACGTTGGCGACGACCTCGTCGGGACGAGCGAGGTTCGCCTTCACGTCGTCGGGGAGGACGACCGGCGGGCGAGCAGGATCGCCGGCGCCGTCACCCGAGGCCTCGCGATCGGAGGCGGACGCGGGCGCGTCGCTGCTCGACGAGCACGCGGCGCTGAGGGCAAGAGCGAGGACGAGAGCGGACGCGCGTACGCGAGCGAAGAGCATCGCTCGCGTACGCTATCCGAGGACTCCCCGGAGGGGGAGCTTTCGGGATCAGAGCTTCGCGGCGTTGTCCTTGAGGAACGCGGCGACGCCCTTCGGGTCGGCCTTCATGCCGGACTTGCCCTTCTGCCAGCCGGCCGGGCAGACCTCGCCGTGCACCTCGGTGTACTGCAGCGCGTCGACGAGGCGGAGCGTCTCCTCGACCGAGCGGCCGAGCGGGAGATCGTTGATCGTCTCCTGGCGAACGACGCCCTGCTTGTCGATGAGGAACGTGCCGCGGAGGGCGAGGCCGTTGTCGAGGAGCACGCCGTAGCTCTGCGCGACCGTCTTCCGGATGTCGCCGAGCAGCGGGTACTTGATGGCGCCGATGCCACCTTCTTCGACCTTCGTGTTGCGCCAGGCGCGGTGCACGTGCGCGTTGTCGACGGAGCAGCCGATCACCTGCACGTCACGCTTCTCGAACTCGTCGATGTGGTTCGAGAACGAGAGGATCTCCGTCGGGCACACGAACGTGAAGTCCGCCGGGTAGAAGAACAGGACGACGTACTTCTTCCCCTTGAAGGAGGAGAGGGAGAGCGGGCGGGTCTCGCCATCCGGGAAGACGGCATCGACCTCGAAATCAGGAGCGGGCTTTTGCACGAGCGACATGGCGCTGTTCTCCTCCAAACCGGCGGCGAGGTCCATAGGGCGGAGGGCCCCGCGCGCGGACGTTTCGCGCCTGACCGGATCGCGCGCCGCTCAGGCCTCGCCCGGTAGGATCCGGATCGTCCGGGCAGGCTGCGCGAAATGCACAGGAATTCCGGCCGCTCGTCGGCTGCACCTACATCTCCCCACGGCGGCATACCCGTTGCACTTCACGGGTGCATGCTCCCGAAATCATGGCGTCACGGCGTCGCGATCGCCGTTCTTGGTGCAAGCGCGACGTGGGCGTTCGTGGCCGCTGCCGCGGAGGACCTCGACCACCCGACGATCCGCGCGAGCGAGCCGCTGAGCGGTGAGTCGACGGTCTCGGGCCGCATCACCCCGCAGGTCGGGTTCCCGGCCCACGTCTACACGGCGTCGAAAGACGGCCTCGCGCGCATCGTCATCAACACGTCGAACGTCAACGCGCGCGACAACGGCGGCATCGCGTGGCGGCCGTACATGCGCGTCTACGCGCAGTCGAACGCGGAGCGGAACGGCGAAGCGTGGTCGACGAACGGCTACCGCAACGGAACGAGCGCGACGGGCGAGATCGTCATCCGCGTGAAGAAGGGCGAGAAGTTCACCGTCGTCGCGACGCTCGGCCAGCACATCGAGTCGAGCCAGCGCGTCACCGCGAACTACTCGCTGACGGTCAAGGAGTGATGGTGAGCATCATGAACGCACGCATCTTCTTCCTCGCTCTCGCCATGACCGCCTCGACGTTCGGCTGCGGAGCCGAGACGTCGGAAGACGAAGCGGACTCGACCGAAGACGCCGTCGGCGGCCTCGACTCGATCAGCAACCCGACGGACACGAAGGTGAACCTCGCGCTCGGCCGCTGGCACGACAACGTGCTCACGCCGCGCGAAGGCTGGCACGCGTATCACTTCGCGCCCGCGCAGACCGGCTACGTGCGCTTCGTCATGAAGGCAGACATCGGCCACGCGAACATGTGGTCGTATCTCCGGATCGAGCAGGAAGACCCGGCGCGTCAGAAGCCGTGGCTCCACAACACGGCCGCCGTCGGTAACACCCGGACGAACCTCTGCGAGATCATCATGAAGGTCGAGGCCGGCCAGACGTACGACGTCATCACGACCTCGCAGCACAACCTCACGAACACGCGCCGCGGCCGTCATCTCAGCGACGGCAAGTACACCGTCGCCGTTCTCCCGCTCGACAGCACCCTCGCCGTTCCGGAGTGATCGCCATGCGCCGCCTCGCCAGCATCCTCGCCGTTGCGATCACGACCGTCAGCGCGCTCGCGGGCTGCGCCGCGGAGGCCGATCTCGACGAGAACGAGGCGGGGCAGACGGAAGACGCCGTCACCCAGGATCTCAGGCCCGAGCTCGCGCAGCTCGGCGACGTCTCGATCCTCTTCCCGCTCGCGAAATCGAAGGCCGCGTTCGACCGCGGGTACCTCACGCCGAGCTCGCCGACGCGCGGTGGCACGCTGCTCCCGAAGACCGTATACGAGCGCGCGTTCGGTCCGCCGGGCACGCTCCAGATCGGCGGTACGCCTCCGGCACCGAAGCTCGATGGTCTCCGCCTCGTGGCGGTGCGCTTCGATCCCTGCTTCGCGCAGCGCGGCCCGGTCACGAACGAAGGCGCGTGCAAGAACCAGCTCCGCCTCATCTTCCAGACCCTCACGTTCGCCGGAGGGAAGACGACGGCGGGCGACGATGCGGTGCACGCGTTCTACGCCATCACGCGCGAAGAGCTCACCGGCGGCATCCGCAAGATGATCGATCTCCGGCGGCGCGTCGCCGGCGAGAGGCGCCTCGGCCCGCTCGGGCCGCACCCGCTCCTCAAGACGAGCGCGGGCGACCTCGACACGCGCATCGCCGGCGAGGTGAACGCGCTCGTGACGTCGCTCGCCGGGCCGCAGAACCTCGTCCAGTTCACGCAGTTCGCCCCGAGCGGGCTCGACACGACCTGGAACTTCTCGGGCTTCGACGCTTCGAAGAACGAAGCGCTCGCCATCCCGACGCTCCCGGCCGCGGAGAACAAGCACGTCGCGTTCTTCGCCGGGTTCACGCCCGGGCAGCTGGAAGGCGATCCTGCGTTCGTACCGGCGTCGCGCGCAGCGGCGGCCGACAACATGCAGTCGCTCGGCAACCGTCTCACCGCGCGTGCGGCGAGCGAGGCGGACCGCAGGCGCGCCTTCAGCGCGATGCTGCGCCTCGAGAATCCCTCGATGCACACGCCCGACACGATCGACTGCGCGAGCTGCCACGCCGTGGAACCGGTACGGAAGCTCGTCGGCGCGAAGCACTTCGCGGCCGACATGGCGGCAGCGCGCGGCGCGTTCACGGCGGACGCGCGCTTCATCCCCGAGGCAGAGCTCGCGCAGCCCGCGCAGCCCGACTCGGGCGTGAACGTGCACATGTTCAGCTACAAGGGCTCGGTCCCTTCCGTCCACCGCCGCACGATCAACGAGACCGCCGCCATCGTCGCCCACGTGAACGGGCGGATTCTCGCGACGCGCTGACGGAGCGAAGGCGGGGCGCGCGCGAGGCGGGCGACTCGTTAGTGCCTCCCGACACCGGCGCGGCTCACGCGTACGTCAATTGCGGCGACGGCAGCGACGCTTGCCGCGCGATTGAGCGTGCGCAATTGCTTCACGCGCCACGTCGATAGCGAATGCGAGATCCACCGCGTGGTCTTGGCCAGAGTGTCACGAGCTATCTGTAGAGTTGCGAAGCCGCCGAGGTCCGTGACGAAGCTGAATCGCGTTCGCGTGGCCCCCTTGCGCAATTCCAGGCGGTACACGCAAACGGAGCTGGGACCGAGAGCTTGCTGCAATCGCTGAACAAGGCATTGGGCGCCAAGGAAAAAACTGTCACACGTTCCGGCAATGCTGCGCGCATCGAATCCGGAAGTCGCGCCCGAACGCGTCGACGGCCTGATTGCACACTTTGGCGCCCAGTCGCTCTACGCAGCAATCGCCTTCATCCGTAATGCCAATGCCATGGGCCACAACATCCCAATGGGCGAAGATGCGCTCCCGGAAGTGGTTGTCGTAAAGCGATCGGAGCGTGCAGCGGCTCCGCCCCGTCCCGCGACGGGCCCGATACCTCGCACACGATGATGGGGATGGGTCCGTCGCGACGACGCAGGCGGGCGCGGTGTTCGAGGCGAGGCGCGGAGGAGGGCGCGCAAAAAGCGCCACCTGCGTGATCGCCTTCCCCTCGTGCGACGCATCGCAGTTTACTCGAAAAGAAGGCAGCTTTCGACGGTGTTTCGATCCGCGTAGGTCCGGGGACGGCGAATCGACGCCGCTTCCGCGGAGGCTACCGATGATCGAGACGACGACCGTTCACGTCGAAGGCGCAGATCTGCACGTCGAGGTGCGTGGCGAAGGTCCGCCGCTCCTCCTCCTGCACGGCCTCACGGGCACCGGCCGCGATTGGCAGCACGTGGTCGACCTCGAGGAGCTCTCGCGCGAGCGCCGCCTCGTCGTCCCGGACGCGCGAGGTCACGGGCGCTCGCCGGCCGACGCGCGCACGCTCACGTTCGCGACGTGGGCGCGCGACGTGCTCGCGATTCTGGACCACCTCGCCTTCGCGGAGACGAGCGCGATCGGGCTCAGCCTCGGCGCGAAGACGCTCCTCCACGTCGCCGTGCGCGCTCCCGAGCGCGTGTCGTCGATGGTCCTCGTTTCCGCCACGCCGCGCTTCCCCGAGGAGACGCGCGCGATCTTCCGCGCCGCAGCCTCCGCACCTCGTTCCCGCGAAGAGTGGGACGCGATGCGCCTGCAGCACGCGCACGGAGACGAGCAGATCGCGGCCTTGTGGCAGGCCCCCGCCGCCTTCGCCGAGGACCCCGGCTCGATGGCGTTCACCACAGCCGACCTCGCGCGCATCACGGCGCGCACGCTCGTCGTTGCCGGCGATCGCGACCCGCTCTACCCGGTGGAGCTCGCGGTGGAGCTCCATCGCGGGATCCCGCGCTCGTCGCTCTACGTCGTACCGGGAGGCGGGCACCTCCCGGTGTTCGAGGCCGAGCGAGCACCGTTCGTCGCGCGCGCTCTCGCCCATCTCGGCTGACTCGCCACGCGCGGCCGGGCGCGCGCCCGTTCACTCCTCCGCGGCGTGGGCGAACGCAGCCTCCGGCTCGGCAGCCACGTCGACCTCGTTCTCCCCCGTCTCCTCCGGAGTGCGCCCCTTCGGGAGCTTCGCGCGCACCCACGATGCGAGGTCGTCGAACAGCGAGTACATGACCGGCGTAGCGAGGAGCGTCAGCACGAGCGAAAGCGTCTGCCCACCGACGACGATGCCGGCCATCGCCTGGTTGAACCCGGCGCCGACGCCCTTCGCGAAGACGAGAGGCAGCATGCCGGCAACGAATGCGAGCGTAGTCATGAGGATCGGACGGAGCCGGTCGCGGTTCGCTTCCAAGATGGCATCGAGCCGCGACCGACCCTCGCGTCGGAGGTGATTCGTGTGATCGATCTGGAGCACGGCATTCTTCTGCACGACGCCGAAGAGCACGAGCAGACCGAGCATCGAGAACATGTTGATCGACTGCCCGAACACGACCAGCGAGAGCAGCCCGAACGGCACCGTGAGCGGTAGCGCCAGCAAGATGATGAGCGGGTTCAGCCACGACTCGAACTGAGCCGCGAGCACGAGATACATGAAGACGAACGACATGCCGAAGGCGAGCGCGAACGCGGCGCCCATCTTCGCCGCTTCCTTCGTCTTCCCGAGCGGGACGACGCGGTAACCCGGCGGGAGCTTCATCCGGTCGGCGATCCCTTGGAGCTCGCTCTCGATCTTCGAGTCACCCACGCCGGGCGCCGAGTTGGCCAAGATCGTGATCTGGCGCCCGCGGGCGAGGCGGTCGACGGTCGAGGGCCCCGTCGACTCCTTCATGGAGACGACGCTCGAGAGCGGAACGCTGCCGTGCTTCGTGGAAGGCACGGTCAGCAGGGCGAGCGCGTCGGGATCGGCGCGAAACCGGCTCTCGGCCCGCCCGCGGATGTCGTACTGCTGCCCGTTCTCGGCATAGGTCGAGAGCTTCATCCCGCCGACGAACAGCTGCAGCGTGCCCGCGACGTCGGAGACCTGCACGCCGAGGTCGGCGGCGCGGTCTCGGTCGACCGAAACCTGCACCTCGGGCTTGCCCACGATGAGCGTGTTGTCGACGTCCACGGCGCCCGGCGTCTTCCGGAGCGCGTCGGTCATCTCCGTCGCGATCCGTGAGAGCTCGCCGAGGTCGGGCCCCATCACGGCGAACATCACGTTGGCGTTGTTCTGGCCGCCGCCGCCGAAATCGGGGACCTCGGAGACCGAGACGCGAAGCGTGCGCGGGAGCTTCGCCACCACCTCTTTGCGCGTCCGGTCCATGAGCTGATCCTGCGAGAGCACGCGCGTCTTCGGATCGGAGAGGAGGACGCGCACGCTCGCGAGGTTGCGCGTCTTCTGCTGGTCGTCGCCGATGGTGACGAGCGTGTGCTCCACGCCGGGGAGCGCTTTCACGTCCTGCGCGATGCGCTCGGCGACGAGCCGCGTCTCGCCGACGCTCGTTCCCTCCGGCGTGCGCACGCTGAGCTGGTACTGCGCCTTGTCGTTCGCCGGGATGAAGCCGCCGGTGAGGCGCTTGCCGGTCGGGCCCATGCTGACGAGGGCCAAGCCGCACGCGAGGAGCACGACCCACCGCCGCCGCATGGCGAACGCGAGCGCGCTCACGTACGCGCGCTCGATCGGCTTGTAGAAGCCTTCCACGATCCGCGCGAGCAGCCCTGGCTTCCCGTGCGGGTCGTGGCGTGCGAGCCAGCGCGCGGCGAGCATCGGCGTGAGCGTGAAGGAGACGACGAGCGAGACGCCGATGGCCGAAGCCATGGTGAGGCCGAAGCTGCGGAGGAACCGGCCGACGATGCCGCCCATGAACGAGACGGGCACGAAGACCGCCATGAGCGCGAGCGTCGTCGCGAGCACGGCGAGGCTGATCTGACGCGTGCCGAGCACGGCCGCCGGGAACGGCTTCATCCCGCGCTTTTCGATCTGCGCGTGGATGTTCTCGATGACGACGATGGCGTCGTCGATGACCAGACCGACGGCGAGCGCGAGCGCGAGCAGCGTCAGGAAGTTCAGGGTGAAGCCGAGCACGTACATGACCGCGAACGTGCCCACGATCGAGATCGGAATCGCGAACGCCGCGATGACCGTGCTCCGTGCGTCGCCGAGGAACAGCAGCACGATCAGCGCCGCGAGCATGGCGCCGAGCACGAGGTGCTCGAGCACGGCGTGCATCGAAGTACGGATGACGCCCGAGTTGTCGTAGACGACGTCGAGCGAAACGCCCGGCGGCAGCGTCTTGCGGATCTCGCCGAGCCGACCGAGCACGGCGTCGACCACCTCGACGGTGTTCTTGCCGGATTGCTTCTTGATCGTGAGGACGACCGTGGGCTCGTCGTCGAATTGGGCGAAGCTCTCTTCCGCCTCGGCTCCGTCTTCGACGCGGGCAACGTCTTCGATGCGTACCGCGTGGCCGCCCTGCTCGCGAACGACGAGCCGCCCGATCTCCTCGACCGAGGCGACGCGTCCGGCGACGCGTAGCGTGAGGTCCTTCGGGCCGGTCTCGACGGAGCCGCCGGGGACGCTCAAGTTCTGCGTGGCGAGCACGCGAGTGACCTCCACGGCGGTGACGCCATGCGCGCGGAGCGCGACCGGGTCGAGGTTCACGTTGATCTGGCGCTTGCGCCCGCCGACGAGCGTGACCTGTCCGACTCCGTCGATCGTCTCGATCTGGCGTCGCACGATCTTGTCGGCGAGCTCCGTCGTCTCGCGGATCGGCTGTTTCGAGCGGAGCGCGACGAAGAGCACCGGCGACGCGCCGGGATCGAGCTTGCTGACGACGGGTGCGTCGATCCCGCGCGGGAGCTCGGCCATGATCTGACTGACCTTGTCGCGAACCTCCTGCGTCGCGACGTCGACCGGCTTGTCGAGATTGAACTGCGCGACGACGATGGAGACGCCTTCACTCGACGTGGAGCGGAGCTCGTCGATGCCGCTGATCGTGTTCACCGCCCCTTCGATCTTGTCCGAGATGTCGGTCTCGACCTCTTGAGCGGCGGCGCCAGGCAGGACCGTGGTGACGACGACGATCGGGATGTCGACGTTCGGGAAGTAGTCGAGCCCGAGCTTGCCGTAGCTGACGGCGCCGAGCACCACCATGACGAGCATGAGCACGGTCGCGAAGACCGGGCGCTGAATCGAGATCTTGGAGAGCCATTGCACGGCAGCTACCTACTTCCCCGCGACGCGTTGACCGTTCTGGAGCGCGTCGGACGCGGGCACGACCAGGTGCTCGCCTTCGTGCAGACCGCGCACGATCGCGATGTCGTCTCCCAACGCGTCGCCGGGCTGCACGAGGCGCTGCTCGAGCCGACCGTCGACGACGACGAAGGCGGCCGCTTTGGCGTCGCGCCTCGTGATCGCTGCCTTCGGCACGACGGGAAGGCGCTCCTCACCGACGGCGAGCCGCGCCGAAGCGAACATGCCGGGACGGAGCATGACGTCCGCGTCGTCGAGGGTGGCCTCGGCGACGACGTCGCGCGTCGCCTGGCGAACGGACGCACCGACGTACTTCATCGTCGCGGTGAACGTCTTGTCTGGATAGCCGGCGACGGTGAACGTGAGCTTCGCGCCGGGACGCGCCGCCGCGATGCTCGTCTCGGGAACGGTGACCTCGAGGCGTAGCGCGGACAGGTCGACGAGCGTGACGACCTTGGAGTCGCTCCGCACGAACTCGCCGACGTCGACGTAGCGCTCGGTCACCACACCGGCGAACGGCGCGCGGATGACGCCGTCGCCGACGTTCTGCGCGGCAAGCTGCGCGCGCGCCTGCGCCGCGTTGACCTGGAGCGCGGACGTTCGGCATTGCGCGTCCATGCGGTCGAGCTCCGCCTTGCCGAGCGCTCCCGACGCGACGAGCGCCCTCGTGCGCTCGCACTCGGTATGCGCGCTCGCCGCGCTCGAAGCCGCCGTTTCCGCGTTGGCCTTCGCCTCGGCCGCGCTGAGCGCCGCGGCGCGCACATCGAGCGTCGCGAGCACGTCGCCCGCCTTCACTTGGGCCCCGCGCTCGACGCTCGTGAGCGTCACGCGGCCATTCGCGTTCGCGGCGAGGTCCGTCTCACGTCCGCTCTTCAGCTGCCCCGTGAGCGGCAGGTACCGCGGCACGGCGCGCGACGCGACGACAGCAGAGGCGACCGCGACGGGTGCCGGCCCGGCGTCGTGCGACGCGCCCGCCGAGGACGCGGCGGAGGACGTGGAGCAGCCAGCGATGGTGAGCGCGAGCACGGAGAGAGCGGTGCGGTTCATGGAAACGGTTCCTTCACCCATTGCAACGACCTGTTGCGATGCCGAGGCTAGCCCTCGCGTTGCGACATCGCTACTTCGAGTTGCGTTAGCTCCGACCGGCCACCCCGGCTCACGCGCGCTCCACGTCTGCCGCGCGCCGCCTCCCACGTCCGCGCGGCGCGGACTATGCTCGCGCGCGATGACCGCCGCGAAGCGACTGCGCAAGACGGCCGAGGCGCCGCACGCCCGCGGCGACGAGCAGCGCGAGCGCCAGGTCCGGGGCGCGCGCCTCGTCGAGAAGGTGCTCGAGGCGGCGATCGAAGAGCTCTCGCAGAAGGGCTACCGTGCGCTCTCGATCGAGGAGGTGGCGGAGCGGGCCGCGGTCGCGAAGACGACGATCTACCGGCGCTGGCCGACGAAGGCGGCGCTCGCGCGCGACGCGATCGCGCGCATCGGCGACGACGTCATCCGCATCGTCGACACCGGCAGCCTTCGAGGAGACCTCCTCGCCCTACTCCGCGCGTTCCGCACGTTCGCGATGAGCCCACGAGGGCGTAGCATGCTCCGCATGGGCGCCGTCGAAGGCCTGGACTCCGAGCTCGCGGACGTCGTCGCCGACGTGCGGAAGAGCAAGGAGGCGCTGCCCGTCGACATGGTCCGACGTGCGGTCGCGCGGGGCGAGCTCCCGCGCGGAACGGACGCGCAGCTCGTCGTCGACACCGCGGTCGGTGCGCTCCAGCATTGCGTGCTCTTCATCCCGGAAGGCGCGCCGGACGCTCGGCTCGAGGCGATCGTCGACCTCGTGCTGTACGGCGCGGTGCGCGGTGGCGCCGCGAAGGCCGCGAGACGCCCGGTGCGGGCCGCGAAACGTACACGCTGAGCGTCAGCTCACCGGCTTCCGCCGCGCGGCCCAGAAGGCCGTCGCCGCCGCCATGTCCCACGGATGCTCCCGCGCGATGGCGTCGAGCTCGCGGCTCACCTCCGAGGCGCTCGCCGGACGCGCATCGGGGTCCTTCGCGAGGCAGCGGAGCACGAGCGCGTCGAGAGCAGCAGGCACGCCCACGACGACGGAGCCCGGCGCCCGAGGAGGCGTGTGCAAGTGGTGACTGCAGACCTCGACGAGGTTCGTCCCCTCGAAGAGCGGCCGTCCCACGAGCAGGTAGTACGCGAGCGCGCCTACCGCGTAGAGGTCCGCGCGCGCGTCCACCGTCTGTGGACGGAGGATGGTCTCCGGCGCGAGGTATTCCGGCGTGCCCGCGACGAGATTCGCATCGCTCGCGGTGACGCGCGACGCTCCCGATGACGCGAGCGCCTTCACGAGCCCGAAGTCGACGACCTTCACGAAGTCGGGAACGCCGCCTCGCTCGGAAACGAGGACGTTGGCGGGCTTCACGTCGCGATGCACGAGGCCCAGCGCGTGCGCTTCGGCGAGCGCATCGACGGTCTGCCGGAGGAGATGAATCACGCGCGCGGGCGTCTGCCGCCCGTGCTCTTCGACGAGCTGCTCGAGGGAGAGCCCGTCGACGTACTCCATCGCGTAATAGAGCCGTCCATCGTCGGTACGGCCGTAGTCGAAGACCGCCACGGTGTTCGGGTGCGTCAGGCGGCTCGTGAGCTGCACCTCGCGCTCGAAGCGACCGAAGTCGCCCTCGCTGGTTCGGTCACGGTGCATCAGCTTGATCGCGGCGGTGCGCTTCAGCATCGCGTGCCGAGCCTTCCACACGCTGCCCATCCCGCCCTCTCCGACCTTCTCGGCGAGAACGTACTGCCCGAGGCGCTTCGCGGCCTCGACGCTCTCGTGGAGGCCGTGGATGACGCGCGACGCTTTCGTGGTGACGAGGACGATCAGTAGCGCGTAGACGGCGAGCGCCGCGTACTCGGCGTGGCCGACCGCGAGGGTCGGGTCGAGCGCGCGTGACGTGCGCACGGTCGCAACGCTGACGGCGGCGCTGACGAGACCGACGACGAACGTACGGCGCGGCGCGGTCGGCACGATGGCGACGCGCAGCATGAGCGTCAGGGTGAGCACCATCCCGGCGACGTCGGCGGCGACGCCCATCTTCGTCAGCGCTGCGCTGATGACCACGACGGCCGACCCGAGCACGGTAGTGGCCACGTCGATCCCCGCGAGCGCATCGGCACCCAGGCGCCGCCGGCCGACGAGGCGCGCGGTGAGGCCGAGCGCGGTTCCCAGCGCGACGTGCACGAGCGCCGCGGGCGCGAGCGGCTCGCGGCCAGGCGACTCCACGAGCCGCATCATCACGAGGCCGAGGACGCCGAGCGCCACGTGCGTGCCGCCGAGAAGCCGCTGGAACTCGCCGAGACGGCGCTGTCCGAGGCTGCGGAAGCCGGATGCCGGCAGCGGCCCACCGCCGTCCGGTGCACGCGTGAGGTACGTGCGCGGCTCGTCGCCTGCGACGGGAGGCTCGGCTTCGGGCAGCGCGCTTGTACCGGCGGCCATGAGTCGCTTCGATGCCCGCGCCGGGCATCCCGTTGCCAAAAGCTACGCGCCGTAGCTTTGTGGTGAGCCGCCCGCGTCGAGCGGAGGCGTGCAGATCCGGCGCGCGACGTCGGTGAAGAGGCGCGCGGCCTCCGCGGGCGTGACACCTGCATCGCCGCGCTCGCGTTCGGTCACGTACCAGCGGTCGAACGTCATCGCGGCGTCGCGAACGACGTCGACCACGAGGCGTCGCGGCAGGTCGGTGCGAATCGCGCCGAGGCGCTGTCCTTCGCCGATCATCTCGTCGTAGAAGGCCTCCATCGAGGCGAGCAGCTCGTGCGACACGAGCTCGCCGAGGAGCGCCTTCTCGCGCTGCATGCACTGCATCAGGCTCGCGGCGGTCGGGTCGGCGAGCATCAGCGCGTAGCCGATGGTCGTCGCGCGCTGCACGAAGTCCCAGAACCCCGCTGCGTCGGCGGGGCGCTCGAGCCGCTGGATGGCCGCGAAGTACGTCGCGTAGCAGTGCTGGAGCGCCTTCAGGAACAGATCGCGCTTACCGTCGAAGTAGTAGTAGGCCGAGCTCTTTCCGAGGTGCAGACGCTCGAGCAGCTGGTTGTACGAAGTGCCGTGGAAGCCGCTCCGCGCGAACTCCGCGGCGGCGACGCGCAGGATCTCTTCCTGACGCGCGCGCGGGAGCTGCTGGAAGCGACGATGCTCCACGTGAGCGGCCGTACCACGGAGCACGAGGCACGTCATCCGGCCGCTGACGCCGCGCGCCGCAATTCTCGCTTGTACCGACGGTACAAGCAGAAGTAAGAAGCGGCCTCTACAAGAGGTATTCATGACGATGCGCGTGCACGACTTCGTGACCTTCGATGATCCCAAGCTCTCGCGGGCGTGGTCCGGCAAGCGCGTGCCGATGTCCGACGTCTACGAGGCGTACATCGACGGACGCATCGACATCCCGAAGGACAAGTGGAACGCGTTCTTCGAGTCGCGCCACGAATTCCTGCAATTCCGGATCACCGAGTCGCACCTGAAGTGGGCGCTCACGAACTTCCTCCCGGAGGTCACGGTCCACTCGAAGCGCCAGGACAGCCGCATCGTCGGTGAGCACTACAACCGCGGGAACGACTTCTTCGGCTGGTTCCTCGGTGAAGCGATGGTCTACACGGCGGCCTCGTATGCGTCGCCGTCGATGTCGCTCGAAGACGCGCAGTACCGCAAGATCGATCGCTGCTGCGAGAAGCTGCGCCTCCAGCGCGGCGAGTCGCTGCTCGACATCGGCTGCGGCTGGGGCACCTTCGTGGCGCGCGCGGCGCGTGAGTTCGGCGCCCGCACGCACGGCGTGACGCTCGCGAAGGAGCAGGTCGCGTTCGGCACGCAGCGCATCAAGGACTACGGCGTCGAAGACCGCGCACGCGTCGAAGTTTGTGACTACCGCGACGTCTCCGGCCGCTACGACAAGATCGTCAGCCTCGAGATGGTCGAGCACGTCGGCGTGAAGAACCTCTCGCGCTACTTCTCGAAGGTGCACGATCTGCTCGAGGACGACGGCCTCTTCGTCCTGCAGTGGACCGGCATCCGCAAGCTCTATCAGCCGCAGAACCCGCTCACCGCGATCTCGCTCGCGCCGGAAGACCTCGTCTGGGCGCTCTTCATGAGCCGCTACATCTTCCCGGGCGCCGATGCGAGCCTGCCGCTCTCGAGCATGCTCCGCGCGGCGGAAGAAGGCGGCTTCGAGATCGAAGACGTCGAGCGCATGAGCGCGCATTACATCCTCACGCTTCGCGCGTGGCGTGACCTCTGGGAGAGCAACCGCTCGCAGGTCGTCGCCGCGTACGGCGAGCGCTGGTACCGGCTCTGGTCCTTCTTCCTGCACTGGGCGGCGCTCATGGGCGAGGAAGGCGCGGGCTTCACGTACCAGGTCACGATGCACAAGAACCACAAGAAGTTCCCGCGCGTCGCCCTGCAGTTCGACAAGCCCGGCGCCGCCAAGGCCTGAGCGCGTGCCGGTCTAGCGCCCGCTAGACCGGCAGCCCTCACTTCTTCTTTTCGGGCGCGAGTCGACCGATCGCGCTCGCGCCCACGACCCAAGCTTCGTCTTTTCCGATGCGCGCCGCCACCGATCCCGAGGTCGGTGCGCCGGCGCGCTCGTCTGCGACGAAGGCCTTGCCGTCGTAGCGGTACACGTTCGAGTGCGTGGTGACGATGACCTCGTCCTTCGCGAGCGCCGTGATCGTGCGCGGGCTGTCGGCGAAGTCGTCGGAGCCGGGGAACGTCACGTCGCTCCACGCCTTGCCGTCGTAGTGGCGCACGCCGCCGTTCGTGATCGCCCACACGTCGTCCTTCGCCGTGCCGCTCACGCCGCGCATCGGCGTCGGGTCGACGCTCTCGTACTTTCCGCCGCTCACGTGACCGAGCTCCTGCGCGCGCGCGAGCCACACGTCGTCCTCGCTGCTGCCCCAGATGCCGAAGACGCCGCCGCCCGGGCCGACCGGCACCTGCTTCGAGGACGTGGCGTCGAGCACGTAGAGCGGGCCCGAGCTGAAGTTCTCTTGCGTGCCGACGTAGATCTTCGAGCCGACCGCCGCGAGGGTGTACCCCGTCGTGACCGAGTACGAGGTGCGGCTCGTGAACGAGGCACCGCTGCGCTTGAAGATCTCCGCGGAGTACGAGAACCCGAGATACACGTCGTTGCCGCCGAGCGACGCGACGCCGAAGCTCGGTCGACCGGTCTGCGCAGAGAGGGCGGTCGGCGTCCACGACGTGCCGTCGTAGTGGTACGCAGTCCATGTTCCCGTGGTCGACGACGCCGACGTCGACGCGACGGCCCACACGTCCGACGGCGATGACCCGCCGATCGCCGCGATGCGAGCTCCGGCGGCGGGGAGCGGCACGCTCGCATACGCGAACGTCACCTTCTCGGCAGGCGGAGGCGCAGGCGTGTCCGGCTTGTTGCTGCCCGAAGGCGCCGGCTGTCCGAGCACCGGAGGATTGCCGGACTGGCCCTCCTCCGGAGGAATGGCGACGGGCGAGACGGACGCGGCGCACGCAGCGACCGACGTGAAGAGCAGGGCGGCGAGGATCGACGACGAGGCGCGCGAACGAAGCATGAAGAGGGACTCCTTCTTTCGAAAGGGCGAGCAAAGGACGCACGCGCGCATGCGTTCGCGTCCCTCGGAGGGAGCAGCGAGCGCCTGAGCGTGGGCGGCACTCTCTTCGTGCCGGCTGCTGCCGCCCGTTATGGAAAAAAGTCGAGGCGGTGCGCGGCGTTGGACTTTACACCGTAAGGCACACACGGTAGCGCGAGCCCGCCTTGCAGGGCGCGCGACGGCTGCCTACGTTGCGAGCCCCCATGACGGTCGGCTTCGTTCCCGCGTTCGACCCGAAGCTCGCCGTGGCATTCGCCGGAGACGGCGCCGCGCTGTTCCACCATGCGGCGACACTGGACGCGCTCTGCGAGGAGCACGGCCTGCCGCCGCTCACGAGCTTCGCCGACGATCGCGAGCCTCCGCCGGACTTCGACGGCTATCCCGAGGAGCTCGTCGACGCGATCGGTCCGTGGAGCGCCTGGTTTTCTCCCACCGAGGGCCTGCGATGCGTGGAGGGGCTGCTCGCCGCGCTCGAAGATCCGGCAGCACGCGCGCGCGTCGCGCCGGCAGACGTGGTGGTGGAGGACCTCGCCGCGCTGCAGGACGTGCTGATCGTCGCGAAGAAGAAGAAGGCGAGCTTCCGGCTCGAGATCGCGTGAGTCAGCGCGCGAGGGCGGCAGCGACCTCGGCGACGATCGCGTAGCTGCGCTTCCGCGCCTCGTGATCGAAGATGCTGGAGACGACCATGAGCTCGTCGGCCTTCGTTCGTTCGACGAAGCGCTCGAGGCCCTCCTTCACGGTCTTCGGTGAGCCGACGATGGAGCACGACAGCATGCGCGACGCAGCGATCTTCTCGGCCGACGTCCAGTACGTCTCGATGTCGTCGATGGGCGGCTTCTGGAGACCACGCGTTCCGCGATGCAGGTCGGTGAACGCCATCTGCAGGGACGTGAAGAGCCGTGTCGCCTCCGCATCCGTCTCCGCCGCGAAGACGTTCACGCCCGCCATCGCATACGGCTTGTCGTGCTGCTCCGAGGGCTTGAACGTTCGCCGGTAAACGGCGAGCGCGTCGTCGAGCGCGGCCGGCGCGAAGTGCGAAGCGAACGCGTATGGAAGCCCGAACGCGGCGCCGAGCTGCGCGCCGAACAAGCTCGATCCGAGAATCCAGAGCGGCACGCGAAGCCCTGCGCCGGGCACCGCTTGGATGCGCTGTCCGGGACGTACCGGCTCGAACAGCGCCTGGAGCTCGCGCACGTCTTCCGGGAACGCGTCGGCGGCTGCCGGGCTCGTGCGAAGCGCGCGGACGGTGAGCTGGTCGGTGCCTGGTGCGCGACCGAGCCCGAGGTCGATCCGCCCCGGGTACAGGGATTCGAGCGTGCCGAACTGCTCCGCGATGACCAGCGGCGAGTGGTTCGGCAGCATGATCCCGCCCGCGCCCACGCGAATCGACTTCGTCCCACCGGCGACGAAGCCAATCACCACCGACGTCGCCGCGCTGGCGATGCCGGCCATGTTGTGGTGCTCGGCCACCCAGAAGCGCGTGAAGCCGAGCCGCTCGGCATGCTGCGCCAAGTCGAGGCTCTTCTGAAGCGCCTCGCGCGGCGTCGACCCCTCCGTCACCGGGACGAGGTCGAGGACGGAGATCGGAACCATGTTCGTTGGATGGCTCATCGGGCGGCCGCGTTGCAAGCGCGAGGCTCACGGAAGCCAGCGCTCGCCCGTCTCGCAGCTCACGTGCTCGAACGTCACCGCGCCCCGCTTCACGTCGAGCACACCGAAGACGATCGGCAGATGGAAGCGCCGTGGGCCGACGGAGCCCGGGTTCACGACGACGAGGCCCTGATCTCGACCGAGGAACGGCACGTGCGAGTGGCCGCACACGACCATGCCGGCGCCTTCGCTGCGCGCGCGCTTGACGACATCGGCGCGGAGCTTCGGACCGTACACCGCGATATGGGTGAGGAAGATGGTGAGGACGGTCTCGCCGCGCGCTTCGTCGCGCAGCGCGATGGTGAGCTCGTCGGGCAGATCGTTGTCGGTCCCATCGATGTTCCCGCGCACCGCGAGCACCGGCGCGACGGTGCGGAGATCGTCGAGCACCGTCAGCGCGCCGATGTCTCCGGCGTGGAGGATCGCGTCGGGTGCCGCGCGCCGAAGGAGCTCGGTCGTGCGGCGATGCGGCGCCGAGTGCGTGTCGGCGACGATGCCGACGCGAACGCTCCCGTCCTCACGCAGGGCGACGCTCGCGCTCTGCCGCACGGAAGACGTGGTCTTCGCGCGCTTCACCGTCCTCCGCGTCGCCGCCATGTCGGCGGCTTAGCACGCCGTGCTTCAGGGCGCGTAGACGCCGAAGGCGGTGAGGCGGAGCTCGGTGCCGATGCGTTGGAAGCGCGGCGGCATCTTGAAGCTCGTCGAGACCGTGACCGTGCTGTCTTGCCCGGCCGTGAGCACGAGGGGCTTCGACAGCGAGAGCGAAGGCGCGCCCGTCCACGTCGTCGCCGGGTAGCTCGTCAGCGCGGAGAGCGCGTCGTCCCAAACCGTCGTATCCATGTGGCCCCAGCCCGGCTCCTCGTAGTGCTCGTCCTGGCACGCGAGCGCCGCGCTGCTCGAGAACACGGAGGCATCGACGCTCCCGCCGACGGTCTGCCCTGCGAAGGCGACGTTCGACGTCACGCTCGGCGAGCGCGACGTGTCGCTGAAGATCGCGCGATTGTTGTCGCACGAGATGTCCAGCGTCGGCGTCGGACAGAAGACGCGGCGTTCACCGATGACGACGACGTCGCCCTGACGCTTCTCGGTCGTGACCGCATAGGCGACCGCGTTCGCGGCGGCATCGCGCACCGAGGAAGCGAACGTGAGCGCCTCTTGAAGGGCGCAGCCGCCCTGACGAGGCTCCGGTCCGGTGTTCGCCGTGACGCTGACGCGAACGCCGGTCGTCGCATCGGTGCCGCTCGTCTGGCTGAGGCCGTTCGAGCAGGTCGTCGGCTGGTTCCACGCAGCCCAGCGGTTCCGGAAGCCGAAGTCCTGGCACGAGCACGTCGCACCGGGCGAGCTCGGCGCCGCCCAGCCCCAGAGGTCGACGCGCGAGGTCGGTCCGTCGCCACGGAAGTCGTCCGCACCGATGTAGACCGTCGCCTCGCCCGGCTCGGGCGCGAACGCCGGCTTCAACGTCTGCACGCGGCGGAACGGCTTTTCACCGACCGCGGTGGTCGTCTCCACACCGAGCTCGACGTCACCCGTACCGTGCCCATCGAGCATCAGGTTCACTTCGTAGAGCACCCAGCCGTCGGCGAGCGTCAGCTGCGTCACGCCTCCGGGCGCGACGAAGGCGCCGTACCGACCGCGGTTCGTGTGCATCACGTACCCCGAAGCCGGCGCGGTGTAGACATCGGCGAGCGGACCGAGCGTCGTGCCTGCGCGCACGATGGTCTCGTTCTGTCGCGGCGCGGAGAGATCACGCGCGGTCACGTGCAGCGCGCCGAACGCGTCGTCGGTGAGCCGCGCGAGGAAGAACGCGTGCACGGCATCGCTCGCATCCGCGGTGCTCGTGTCCGTCGCAGGGTTCGTCGCGAGCCCACGCACCGCCTCGGCGATCGCCGGTGCGCGCGCGAGCTTGCCCTGGAGCGCGGGGTCGATGTGGAGGGCGCCCGTGGCGGGATCGACGACCAAGAAGCGAGGGTCACCGCCGGCAACGGCCGCGAAGCGCGACACCGCGCGTAGATAGGCGTCGGCCTGGCGCGAGAAGTTGCGCGCGATGCCCTTCAGCGCAGCGTCGATGTTCGCGTCTGCGGTCGCGCGCGGGATCGCGCCGGTCTCCGCCTGCATCTGGTAGCTCGCGACGACGAGCTGCATGCCGTGGACCTGCGTGCGCAATAGCGACAAGAACCGCCCCTCGATCGCGTCGATCGCGTCCGCGGGACCGAGCGTGACCGGGTCGAGCCGCGAGGCGACGAGATCGGCGTAGTTGTCGAGCAGCGTCTTCGCGGAAGCATCGTTCGGCACGACGAGGAGGCTGAGCTTCGCGAGCGCGTCGGTGATCGTGGCGGGCGACGTCGAGGCGAGGAACGACGCGACGGCGGCTTGCTTCTCCTCCGGCGAGTGGAGCGGCGAGTAGAACCAGCACAGCGACCCAGTCACTGCCGCAGCCGGGTCACATCCATCGATCGCGCCGCTCGCGCTTCCGCTGTACGGCGTCTCGATCGCCGTCGTCGGGCCGACGAGCGCATTCGAGAACGTCACCGCTTCGATTTCGGTCACCGAGAGACGAAGTGTCTGCTCGAGGAAGACGAGCCGATCGTTCGCCGATGCGACGAGCGTGTTGAGCTTCGCGAGGTCGGCTTGGATGGCATCGAGCTGCGCGGTGTAGTCCTTCGGCTCCTTGCCGAAGACGAGGTTCATGATCACCGAGGTCGCGCCCTTGCCGAGGAGCGACATCAGCGGCTTCTTCAGCGCGCCGAGAACGAGCTTCAGTCCGATGGTCTCGGGCGCGATCAGGCGCGAGCTGACGCTCTTCTCGTGCAGGCGCGGAGCGTCCGGCGCGTCCTCGAGGGGGTCTTGGATCCCGGCGGCGCAACCCGAGGCAGCGCCGGCAAGCAGGAGGAGCACGGCAGCGCTGCGCGTGCAGAAGCGACGACGGAGGAGCGGGAGGACGAGGTCGGATCGCGGCATCGCGGCGGAGAACGGCGACTTGCTCCGAACCTTCAGGCCAGCCCTGAGCGCGTGACTGCCGCCTCCAGACCTCGATCGGTGAGCGAGCGCGGCCCCAGCGGCGAGCCGCGCGTCGCGCAGCGCCTTGCGCAACCCGCGCGGAGATCACGCACTTGGCGGCGCCGATCACCGCGGCCCCGTTCCCTACCGATTGGTCTGGTCTGTGCTCCCACAGGCCGTCATGGACTCCACTCGCCTCTCTTCCGCCTTTGCCGCCGTGCTGCTCCTCGCCACCGCCTCGAGCCTCGGCGCCTGCGCTGCCCCGCCTGCCGACGACGAGGAGCTCGAAGCCGTCGCCACCGACACCGCTCCGCTCGCGAGCCCGCGCGCAGCATGGGACTTCTTCCACCGCATCGACGCCGAGCGGCGCGCGCGCGGATTGCCGTCTCTCGAAATGGCCCCCGGCCTCGTGAACATCGCGCAGCGCTGGTCCGGCGAGATGGCGCGCTCGAAGAACCTTCGTCACAACCCGCGCTACGGCGACCAGGTCAGCGCGGAGGTCACGCGCTCGTGGCAGCTCGTCGGCGAGAACGTCGGACGCGGATTCGACGTCGCCGGGCTTCACGCCGCATTCATGAACAGCCCCGGTCATCGCGACAACGTGCTCGGCAACTGGCGATACGTCGGCATCGGCGTGGAGGAGGAGGCCGGTGAGATCTGGGTGACGGTCGCGTTCCTGCGCGCCGGCGGCGTTCCGACGGTGCCTCCCGCCTGCTGCTTCGTGGTCGGCGCGATCGAAGGCAAGTACCGCGCGCTCGGCGGACCCGGCGGGTTCCTCGGCGCGCCGATCACGAACGAGCTCCCCACGCCTGACCGGTACGGACGCTTCAACCACTTCGAGCGCGGATCGATCTACTGGAGCCCGCGGAGCGGCGTCTTCGAAGTGCACGGCGCGATCCGCGAAGCGTGGGCGCAAGCGGGCTGGGAGCAGGGCTCGCTCGGCTACCCGCGCAGCGACGAATACGACGTTCCGGGCGGCCGGCGCAGCGACTTCGAGGGAGGCTCGCTCGTGTGGAACGCCGCGACGCACGTCGTCACGCGCGTCGCCCGTTGACGGGGCGCTTGCCGGCGCCGCGCGCTGGCCGCACGCGCAGGAAGTCGATGAGCGCCCGCAGCTTCGGCGCGACGTGCGCGCGGCTCGCGTAGTAGAGAAAGTACCCAGGAAACGGCGGACAGAATTCGGCGAGCACACGCACGAGGCGCTTGTCTGCCAGCTCCTCTTCGACCATCGATTCGAGCACGTGCGCGAGGCCGACGCCGGCGACCGCGGCGCGGACCATGAGCTGTCCGTCGTTCACCTGCAGACGCCCGTTCACGGCGACGTCGATGTCCTTGCCGTCGTCCGTGAGCTCCCACCGGTACACGTCGCCACGGCTGACCCGCCGGTACGTGATGCAGTCGTGCGCGTGGAGGTCGCGCGGGTGCTTCGGCTTCCCGTGGCGCGCGAAGTAGGCAGGCGAGCCGACGACGGCAACGCGCTCGGCGCCGCTGATCGGCACCGCGATCATGTCGCGGTCGAGCGACTCACCGAGTCGAATGCCGGCGTCGAATCCGCGCTCGACGATGTCGGTGAAGCCGTCTTCGACGAAGACGTCGAGGTGGAGCTCGGGGTACTTCTCGAGGAACGCGCTCAGCATGGGCTCGACGAAACGGCGGCACGCGACGGTCGACACGGCGACGCGCAGCGTGCCCGTCGGTCGGTCGCGCAGCTCTTCGAGGCTCCCGATCGCGTGGTGCACGTCGGAGATCGCAGGACGGAGGCGTGCGAAAAAGCGTTCTCCGGCCTCGGTCAGGCCGACACTGCGCGTCGTCCGCTCGAGGAGCCTCACGCCGAGGCGACGCTCGAGCGCGGTGATGCCCTGGCTCACGGCCGAAGGCGTGACGCGAAGCGCCTTCGCCGCCGCGGTGAAGCTGCGTTTGTAGGCCACGACGAGGAAGAGGGACAAGCCCGAGAGCGGGTCCGCGATCATTCAGACTAGCTTACAAGCTCATGAAGATTAGCGTCGTTCCCCTTCACGCCGCGACGACCTAGGTTCGAGGGCGGAAAGGAAATGACCATGAGCGATGCAAAGATGACGTGGTTCGTGACGGGCGCGTCCTCGGGGTTCGGACGTGAAATCGCGGCGGAAGCGCTCGCGCGAGGCGACCGCGTGGTTGCCGCCGTCCGTCGGCCCGATTCCATCGCCGACCTCGCAGGCCACGAGCGCGTCCGCGTCGTCCGACTCGATGTCACGAAGCCGGCCGAGATCGACGCGGCGGTGCGCGACGCGGAGGCGCGTTTCGGCGGCATCGACGTCCTCGTGAACAATGCGGGCTTCAGCATCCTCGGCGCGGTGGAAGAGACGAGCGAAGCCGACCTCCGCGAGACGATGGAGACGATGTTCTTCGGCGCGGTGGCGCTGACGCGCGCCGTTCTGCCGGGCATGCGGGAGCGCCGCAGCGGGACGATCGTTCAAATCACGAGCATGGGCGGCCTCACCACCAGCGCCGGCTTCGGCGCGTACTGTGCGGCGAAACACGCGCTGGAAGGCCTCTCCGAGTGCATGGCGAAAGAGGTCGCGCCGCACGGGGTGGAAGTCCTCGTCGTCGAGCCCGGCGCGTTCCGCACTGCGCTGTTCGGCGCGAGCTTCCGTCACATGCCGGCGACGAGCGCGTATTCCGCGACGGTCGGCGCGGTGCGCGCGTGGGTGAGGGACAACGACGGCAAGCAACCGGGCGACCCGAAGAAGGCGGCCCGCGCGATCGTGGAGACGGTGCGTAGTCGCGGCACGGGAACGCGGCCGCTGCGGCTTCCGCTCGGCGCCGACGCCGTGACGGGCATCCGCGAGAAGCTCTCGTTCATCGCCGCCGATGTCGACCGCACCGAGGCCGTCGCGCGCGCGACCGATCTGGAGGCCTGACCGCCCGCGCGTGTTAGCGCGCGCGCGTCACGGCCGCCGCCGTGAGGCAGCAAGGACTATCGCCTTTTCAACCGCGCGGAATGGCTCCGGCACGTGATCGCCTGGCAGCGCCGGCATGCGCGCGCGACAAAGCGTCAAAGCGATCGTGGCTCGGAAGACCACGACGCCCGCGCGTGCTGGGCCAGGCAAATGCGATTCTTCCACCTGCCCTCTTCGCCCCGCGCGCGCGCCGCGCACCGTCCTCTCATCGCCTCTCTCGCCGTGTGCGGCGCGCTGGGCGCCTCGTCCGCCGCCCGCGCCGAGGATCCGCCGCGCGCGTCGACCCCTCACGAGGAGACGATGAACGCGCTCCACGAGGAGCTCGCCGAGATCGAGCTGCGCGCGCACGTCGAACGCTCCCGTGCACGGCTCGAGAACGACCGGCGCGAACGGGCCATGCCGCCGCGGGAAGGATTCGGCTCGGCGCGCCTCGGTCGCGGAAGCATCGTCTTCCCAGACCTCCTCAGCATCTCCAGCGTTTCGGCGGTACCGGTCGGCACCCTCGGCCCCGGCACGCTCGGCGGAATCACGGCGGGACCGGTCTCCTTCTCTTCCGGCACGGACGACCGCGGCAGCAGCGCGTCAATGATCGGCTTCGCTCCGTCGGTCGACGTCTTCGCCGGCGACCGCTTCACGATTGGTGGTCGCATCCATGCGGTGCGGACGTCCGCGACGAGGATGACGCCGAACGCGCCGCCGCAGGAGCACGGCGGTTACGCGCTCGGTTTCGCGCCGCGCGTCGGCTACCTCGTGCCTCTCTTCGACGGCATCGCGTTCTGGCCGCAGCTCGCCCTGTCCGTGAGTGTGGCGCGCAACGAGCACGCGGGATTGGGCCGCGATCTGTCACGTGCGATCGGCGCCGAGCTGGAGATGGGCTTCATTGCGCCGATCGGACGCCACATCGTGGCGCGCCTCGCGCCCACGCTCGCGTACAGCCACGCATGGAACGAGAGCCTCTGGAACGGTGACACCGACACGGTCCGAGCCGGCTTCCGCGCACAGCTCGGCGTCGCCTTCTGAGCGAACGCGAACGCAGCTCAGCGAGGGACGGGGCGCTGCAACGCGGGCACGGCGCACCCCTCCCCTGCTGCGAAGCCGAGCGCGCCCGCCAGCGAGAGCGATCCGAGCACGAAGAGCGCGATCGCGAACGTGCGAGACGCGCGTGGACGTGCCCGAGCGCCGCGCGGCGTGAGCGCCTTCGCCGACGGCGAAGGCGAAGGCGAAGGCTCCTCTACCGGCATCCCCGGAGGAGGCGCCGAAGCCGGAACCGTGCTGGCCCGCTCCATGACGACGGTGCGCCGCTGCATCCCGCTGCGCGTCCGCCGCTCGGCGGGCATCTCCCCCGCGCGGCGGTCGGCAGCGCACGGCATCACCTCGGTGACGGTCGTGAGCGTGTCGTCCGTCACGGCTGCGCCGAGCGCAGGCCGCGCGCGATGGCCGAACGCGAGGTCGAGCTCCGCGAGCAGCTCGACGACCGCAACCGCGTCGCGCGGACGGCCCTGAGGTTCCTTCGTCGTCATCGCGAGCACGAGGGCGTCGAGGCGGAGCGGCACGCCCGCTCGCACGGTGCTCGGCGGCGCGAGCTCGCGCGTCGTCACCGCGGTGAGGATCTCGTGCACGGCGTCTCCCTCGAACGGCGACGTGCCGGTCAGGGCCTCGTACAAGATCACGCCGAGCGAGAAGACGTCGGCGCGCGCGTCCACGTGCTTCGCGTCGGTCGCCTGCTCGGGCGCCATGTACTCGAGCGTGCCCATGAGCGCGCCCGTCTTCGTGAGCGACTCGCTGTCGGCGAGCGCGCGGCCGAGACCGAAGTCGAGCACCTTCGCTCGCGCAGCGTCGCCATCGACGAGGAAGATGTTGCTCGGCTTCAGGTCACGGTGAACGACGCCCTGCGCGTGCGCGCTCGCGAGCCCGGCCGCGACGCCGCCCGCGAGATCGAGGATCTCGCGTAGCGAGAGCATGCCGCGGGCGAGGCGCTCTTCGAGCGAGACGCCTTCGAGCCACTCCATGGCGAGCCACGGCTCGCGATCGAGCGGAGCGCCGTGCGCGACGTACCCGACGAGGTTCGGGTGGTCGAGGCGGGCGAGCGTCGCCGCCTCGCGCTCGAAGCGCGCGCGCGACGTGCCGTCTTGCAGCAGCTTGAGCGCGACGGGCGCGCCGGAGACGCGGTCCCACGCTCGGTAGACGATGCCCATCGAGCCTCGTGCCACCTCAATGAGGCCGGTGAAGCGCTCGTCGACGGAAGCCGCGCGAGCGGCGGGCACCGATGGTCCATACGGCGTGTTCGGCAAGGTGATGCGCGCAGTCTTCACGGGCAGGCTCACCCCCTCGTTTGTGGTCACGCGCGACTTCCGTCGAACAATTTTCGAGACCGCGAGTGCTAGGCTCCGCGCCGTGCGTCGCGGCGTCGTGCTCGGGCTCCTCCTCGCCGCTGCGCCCGCGCGAGCGGCGGCCGCCGAGCCCGCCCTGCCGCGCGCAACGCTCGCGTACCAGAACCGCGCCACGGAGCCATCGTGCCCGGGCGAGCGCGAGTTCCGCGATCGCGTCGTCGGCCGGCTCGGCGCCGATCCGTTCGTCGCGTCGGCCGAGCGCAGCATCGCCGTGTCGCTGCGCGACGACGGCGCGCGCCGCCGCGTTCACGCCGAGATCGTCGCGACGGGTCCGGGCACCGCCGGCCGCCGAGAGCTCGTCGTCGAACGCGCCGAGTGCGCCGAGCTCGGCGACGCGCTCGCCGTCGCCGTGAGCCTCATTCTCGATCCGCTCGGTACGGCCGCATCGCGCGCGGAACCGGCGCACCCGACCGAGCCCGCGCCGCCACCGGCACCCGTCGAGCGTCGCGCGGACGCCACTCCGGCACCTGCTCCTTCGACCGCCGACCGGAGCGCCCTCGCACTCGCTCTCGAAGGGGCAGCGCTGGCGTCCGTCGGGCGTGGTCCCGCGCCGACGCTCGGCGGACGCCTCGGCGCACGCGCGTGGAAGGGCGCGTGGGGTCTCGGCATCGAAGGGACCGCCGAGTCCACGGCCGGCTTCGTGCGCGCCTCTGACGAGCAGGCGACCACGTTGTTCGTCTTCGGCGGAGCGAGCGCGTGTCACCGCCGTGCGCTCTTCGTCGGCTGCGCGATCGCGTCCATCGGGCTTGCGCAAGGGGAGCTCGAGTCGCGTGCTGGCGTACGACGTACCGCCGCCGCGTTCGCGGGCTTGCGCCTCGGCGCGCCGCTCTGCGCGCGTGCCGGCGTCTGCGTCGTGCCCTCGTTCGATCTCGTCGCCAACGTCGTTCGCTCCCGCCTGCGCGCGGACGGGGTCGAGCTCTGGACGGCGCCCCCCGTCTCCGCGACCTTCGCGCTCGCCCTGAGCCTCGCGCCATGACGCCCGCGACCACGACGACGACGCTCCGCGCGATCTTCGAGGCCGAGCTCGACTTCGTCTGCCGCGCGCATCGGCGGCTCGGCGTCCCCGAGCGTGATCTCGAAGACGCCGCGCAGGAGACGTTCCTCGCCGTCGCAGGAAAGCTCGCGACGTACGATCCGGCGCGGCCGCTACGCCCTTGGATCTACGGGTTCGTTCTGCGCATCGCCGCGAACCATCGCCGGAAGAAGCAAGCCACGCCGGTGGACCATGTCGATCCCCCCGCGCTAGCATCCCGATCTCCGGAAGAGGAGGCCGCCGCCGGGGAGGCGATGACGCTCGCGATGCGCGCCCTCGACACGATGAGCCCCGATCGCCGCGACGTGTTCGTCATGCACGACCTCGAAGGCTTCGCCGCGCCGGAGATCGCGGAGCTGCTCTCGATCGAGCTGAACACCGTGTACTCGCGGCTGCGCGTCGCACGGCAGGAGTTCGAGACTGCAGCCGCACGCGTCGTGCAGGAGAGGAGGCCACGATGATCGAAGTCGAGCCGCTCTCCGAGCTCGCACGCGCTCTCGTTGCCGACGAGAAGGCGATCGCGGTCGATCGTTCGGCGCTTCGGTCGCGTGTTCGCGCCGGGCTCGAAGCGGCCGCGCCAGGCGTCCTCGAGACGACCGTCGTCGTCTCTGCGGGAGCGCTCGCCGCGACGGCCGCCTCCCCTGCAGCGGCCGCAGCGAAGGCATCCGCCGCCGGCGCGAAAGCAGCCGCAACGTGGAAGGTGGTCGCCATCGCGGCCGCCGCGTTCACCACCGGCACCGCGACCGGCGTTCTCGTCGAACGCGCGCGCGGTCGCGCCCCTGACGCCGAGCTCTCCACCGCACGCGCGCCGGAGACGGCGAGCCCCCTGCCGGCAGCTCCGACCGCAGCGCCGCCCGCCAGCCTCGCCGCTCCTACGGCGGAGCCACCCGCCGCACCGGCGACGCCGACACCGGAGCGCTCTGCGCCCGTGCTGCCGCCGAGGAACGTGAGCCCGCTTCCGATTGCGCCGACCAGCGTGGCCAGCGTCGCTTCGTCGACGGCTCCCCCCGCGAGCGATCTCGCGCGCGAACGTGCCCTCGTCGACGCGGCGCGCGCAGCGGTCACCCGCGGGCATGCGGACGACGCGCTCGATGCCGTCCGTCGGCATGCGGAGACGTTCCCGAACGGTCGCCTCACGGAGGAGCGCGAGGCCATTCGCATCCTCGCGCTCGCCGCGCGCGGCCAGCGTGACGAAGCGCTCCGCCACGACGCCGCGTTCCGTGCCCGCTACCCCGAGAGCCTCTTCCGCGCGCAGATCGACGCGGCGCTCGCGAGGACGCGATGAGACGCGGCGCGTTCGGTCTCGTGCTCGCGGCGGCGCTCGCCGGCTGCATCGGTCTCCAAGACTTCGGCGCGCGCGAGGCGAGCGAAGGTCCGCCCGGCGCGCAGACCGGCGACGCCAGCGACGGAGCGTCGGAAGGAGAGAGCGACGCGCGCGCCTCGGGCGACGGCAGCGCGGATGCCGGCGCCGACGGGTCGGGAGGGCCGGAAGGCACCGTGCTCGTCACCGGCGGCGACGTGAGCGTCCTCTGGCCGACGCCGGGAGGCACGTCGACGCTCCGACTCACGCGCGACTACTACGTCGACGTGCACGAGGTCACGGTCGCGCAGTTCCGAGCGTGGGTCGACGCCGGGCGTCCGGCGCCCTGCCCGGGCGCGACGTGCAGCCTCGACCCGGGCGGTTCGTACGCAGACACGATGCGCTGGTACCCCGCAGACGATGCGCGCGTGCTCGCGGACGGGTACCGCAACGTCTCGTACTGCGTCACGTCGAGCAGCACGCGCCTCACGTACACGCTGAAGGACGACACGCTTCCGATCAACTGCGTGACGTTCGCGCAAGCCGCCGCCGTCTGCCACTTCCGCGGCATGCGACTGCTCACCGAGGTGGAGTGGTACTGGGCTGCGGCCGGTCGTGGTCAAGCGCGTACGTACCCCTGGGGGGAGACGGCACCGGCGACGTGCAACGACGCCATCTTCGGGCTCGACGGCTACGGCATGAACAAGTGCAACTTCCCGAAGCCGGTGCTGAGCGCGCCGGGAGACGTCTCGCGCGACGGCATCCGCGATCTCGCGGGCAGCCTGAGCGAGTGGGTCTGGGGCGGGCCGATCGGGGTGAGCTCGGGGCCGGTCCCGAACGACTACGTCGGCGAGCCGCGCACAGCGAGCACGAACGTCACCGCACGTGGAGGGTGGTGGAAGTCGGCGCCGCCCGAGCTCGAAACCCGTTACGCCTGGTCACGCGATCCCGCGCTCTCGACCGACTGGATCGGTTTCCGCTGCGCGAAATCGAAGTGACTAAGCGTCGGCCCACGCGAGCACCTCACGAAACGAGCGGTCCTCGAGGACGCCGAAGAGTGCATGGCGGGTCAGCTTCGCGCGCGTGGTGGCCGGGCTCGTCAGGCCGGTGAGCCAGCGCGCGAGCTGACGCGGGCGTCCGAGGGCATCGGGATGGTCGGCCTGCACGCGGCGGACGGCGGCCACGTCGAGGCCCGTCGGCAGCGGTGGTCGCGGCGTGACGGGCGGCAGCGGTTCGGCGCGTCCCGTCCGGCACGGCACGCACGTCCCGCACGGCGCCGCGCGAGTCTCGCCGAAATGCGCGACGAGCGTGTTCGCATGACACTGGGAGGTCTCGACCAAGGCGAGCACCTGCGCGATGCGATCGATCTCCGAGGTCTCCCGTCGAGCGAAGCGCACGTCGAGGTCCGCGGCGAGCGCCGTGATGTCGAAGTCGTCGCGGGTGCGTTCGTACCGGTGGCGTAGCTCGGACGAGACGAGCTCGACGAGACCGCGCTCCTCGCAAACCTCCAGGGCGCGCACGACGCGCGCGCGATCCGCGCCGATCTTCGCCGCGACGACGTCCGGCTCGAGCGTCGTCCAGATGCGCCCCTTCTTGCCAGCCGCGAGCACCTTCCGCAGGAACTCCTGCGGCTCTCCGGAGAAAGCGGCGAGGACGGCAGGCTCCGGCTTCAGGAAGCGAACCTTGTATCCTGCATAGAACGGCGTTCCCTGACGGAGCACTCCGGCGAGCTCGAGGTACGTCAGCGCCGTGCGGAGGACGAGCGGGCGGAGATCGTGCCGATCCGAGAGCGTGTAGAGGCTCACCGCGTGCTCTCCGGAGTGCGAGAGCATCTCGCGAACGAGGCCTTCGAGCGCCTCCCGAGTCGGCGTGTCGCCGTACGCGAAGCTCTCGAGGAGCGCGACGTCGTCCCGTGACGCAAGGAGCTCGACGACCGACGGCAAGCCGTCGCGTCCGGCGCGGCCGATTTCCTGGCTGTAGCTCTCCAGGCTCTTCGGCAAGTTGTAGTGGTACACGTAGCGCACGTCCGGCTTGTCGATGCCCATCCCGAACGCGATCGTCGCGACGACGATGTGCCGGCTCCCGGCGCGCCAACGGTCTTGCACCGCGGCACGCGCATCGGCCTCCATGCCGGCGTGGTACGCCTCGGCTTCGAAGCCCGCAGCCCGGAGATCGTGCGCGACGCGCTCGGCGGTCTTCTGCAGCGTCACGTAGACGATCGTGGAGCCGGGCGGCCGCGTCCGCAGACGCTCGAGCAACCGCGCGTCGCGCTCTGCCGGAGTCACCGGAGTGACGACGAGCTCGAGGTTCGCGCGGTGGAAGCTGGTGACGACCGCGTGCTCGGGAAGGATGTCGAACGCGGCGCAGATGTCCTTCACGACGGACGGCGTCGCCGTCGCGGTGAGCGCGAGGATGCGCGGCACCTCGAGCTTCTTCGCGATGTCGGCGAGCTTCAGGTAGTCGGGCCGGAAATTATGGCCCCATTCGGAGATGCAGTGCGCTTCGTCGACCGCGAACAGGGCGATGTTCGTGCGACGAAGCATGGCCAGAAATCTCTCGTTCACGAAGCGCTCCGGCGCGACGTACAGCAGCCGGAGCTCGCCGTTCGTCATCGCGTTCGTGAGCGCCCGCGTCTCTTCTGCGCCGAGGGTCGAGTCGAGACGCGCCGACGGGATCCCGCGTCGCGCCAGGAAGTCGATCTGGTCCTTCATCAACGCGATGAGCGGCGAGACGACGAGGGTGAGGCCCTCGAGCACGAGCGCCGGCAGCTGGTAACAGATCGACTTGCCTCCGCCGGTCGGGAGAACGGCGAGCGCGCGTCCGCGTCCGAGCAGCGCGTCCACCACTTCACGCTGCCCGGGCCGGAAGTCTGCGAAGCCGAAGCGCTGCTCGAGCGTCGCGCGAGGGTCGGGTACAGCCATCCGCGGGAGTGTAGGTGCCGCGGAGTGAATCGGGAACCAACGCGGCGCGCACCGGGCCTGGTACGTACACGAACGCGAATCTCGCCTGCTCCACCTTCCGTGTACGATCGCGGCATGCTCGATACGTGGGGAGGGGCGCCCGCGGGGGCCGCGATGGCGGCGTCCGCGGAGGCGGTGGACCGGGCGCGTGCGGCGCTTGCCGAAGCGCAGGCGAAGGTGGATCGGCTCGCCGCGATGCAGCCGTATCTGATCGACCTGTCGCTGCGAGAGAACGTCTTCGGGTCCGAGGTCGGCCAGACGCTCGCGGACAAGCTCGCAATCCTGCCGAAGCTCCGCGCGTTCGGCTTCCAGAACATCCTCCTCGGCACGCTCGACTACGCGCTGCCCGACGAGCCGGAGGTCGACGACGACTTCATGCAGTACCTGCGCGACAACGCGATCGACATGACGGGCGGCTTCGCCTTCACCGATGTCGGCCTCGTGGATGCGCAAGGCAGCTTCACGCCATCGGCCTCGATGCAGAAGCTCGCCACCTACGGCGTGCCGAACACGCTGCACGAGATCTATCTGAGCCCCGAAGGCATGGCGACGCAGCCGTACGACTTCGAGACTCTCTACCGCAGCCTCCCGGCGACGATCGGGTGGTTGAACGAGAACGTCCGCGGTGACGGAGGCGGCAAGCCGCGCATCCTCGTCAACATCGTCGATGGCTGCGACGCATTCATGCAGAACATGGAGCAGGTCGCCGCGATCCTCCAGCTCCTCGCCACGCTGCCGATCGAAGGCGTCAGCATCGAAGACGACCGCGGGACGTACATGCCGTTCCAGGTCGGCGCGGTCGTCGCCGCCGCGCGCAGCCTGCTGCCGGCGCCGCTGAAGCTCCTCGTGCACGTGCACACCGGCGCCGGCTTCGAGAATGCCTCCGTGATCGAAGCGCTGCTGAACGGTGCCGACGGCGCATGGGGCGGGTTGCCGAAACGCGCAGCGATCATCGGGCACGCTTCCCTCGGCGAGCTCATCGCCAACCTCGCGCGCGCGGGCAACACGAACATGGCGGCGACGTACCAGCTGGGCCAGCTCCTTCCGCTCGCCACGTCGCTGCAGCAGCTCGACACGGAGTCGAACGTTCCGGAAGACGAGCCGATCCTCGGGGCCAACGCGTATCGACTCACGCTCGACTTCTTCCGCCAGACGAGCGCGCGTCCCATGGATCTGCCGCCGGAGGTCATCGGCGGGACGTACTCGTATCGCGTGTGCCCGCTCGCGGCGGATGCGACGGTGCTCGCAGGGCGCCTCTCGGAGGTCACCCGAGAGCCGCCGCACGTGTTTCGCCCGCCGGTCCTCGAGATGATGATCCGTCTCATGCGGCGGGATCTCAGGAGCGGGCAGCGGATCGTCTACGACACGCCGAGCGAGCTCTTGAGCCTCTACGAGCGCGCGGCGCAGCTGGCCGGAGAGGCGCGATGACCGCCGAAGTCTCGCGGACGGGCACCGCCAAGTCGGTGGACAGCGCGGTCTACAAGACGCTGCTCGAGTCCACCAAGGCGATCCCTTGGAAGATCGACTGGGCGAGCGGACGTTTCGCGTACGTCGGGCCACAGATCGAGGCGCTCCTCGGCTGGACGCCATCGAGCTGGGCGACCGTGCAGGATTGGGCCGAGCGCATGCACCCGGACGATCGCCAGTGGGTGGTCGACTTCTGCGTCGCGCAGTCGAAGGCCGGCGTCGACCACGAGGCGGACTACCGCGCGCTCGCGAAGGACGGCAGCTACGTGTGGATCCGCGATGTCGTGCACGTGGTCCGAGACGAGGCGGGGAACGTCGAGTCGCTCGTCGGCTTCATGTTCGACATCCGCGAGCGGAAGCGAACCGAAGAGAAGCTCATGAAGTTGCAGCGTGAGCTCGAGGACCTCTCGTTCAAGGACGGTCTCACGGGCGTCGCCAATCGAAGGCGCCTCGACGCGCTCTACGAAGTGGAGTGGAAGAGCGCCCGCCGGAACCAGGAGCCGCTCTCGCTCGTGCTCCTCGATATCGACTACTTCAAGCAGTACAACGACCACTACGGGCACGTCCGAGGCGACGAGTGCTTGAAGCGCGTCGCGGACGTGCTCCGCGCGCGAGCGGCTCGTCCGCGCGACGTTCTCGCGCGTTACGGCGGTGAGGAGTTCGCGCTGCTCTTGCCGGAGACCGCTGCGCCGGGCGCCCTCCACATCGCGCAGCTTTGCCGCGAATCGATCGCCGCGGAGAACATCCCGCACGAACGCTCCGAAGTGGCGCGCGCCATCACGGTGAGCGTGGGCGTCGGAACCATCGTGCCCTCCCCGTCCGACGACGCGACGCGCTTTCTCGAAGAGGTCGACCGGTGCCTCTACAAAGCGAAGGAGCGCGGCCGCAACTCCGTCGTCCCCGCCGGCGAGTAGCGTTCGGCGCTCCGCATCTGAAAGCTGCTGCGCGGGCGAGATCGAACGCCGGCGCGGACCGTAGTTCGCCGCACATGTCGAACCGAACGTGCTGGGCCGCCGTCGTCATCATCGTCCTCGCGGGATGCTCACCCCCGCCGCGTCCGCCGCGTCCGCCCGCTCCCGCGACCAGCACGCCGTCGCAACCGAACGCCGTCGCTCCGACGCTGGCGGAAGCGCTCGAGGCACTGCGAACGGCCGAGGTCTTCGAGGACGTGCACGTCGGAGTCGGCGGCGGGGTGTCCGCGTCCGTCGCTGCGTTCCGGATCGTTCTTGCCGATGTCGATGCGAGCGCCTCGTTCCACGCTCTCGTCGATGGCGGGACGCCTGCCGGCCGCTTGTACGGCGCCGCCGGCATCTACCTCGCGGACCCGTCCGCGTTCGACGCCGCCATCGCGCGGATCGCCGCGGCGGGAGGAGACGTGCCGACGCAGAGCGGCTGCCTTCGCCGCGTCGAATCCGTGGCGAGCATCCTCCGCACCTCGAAAGCCCCGCGCATCGAGGTCGCGAAGGGGACGACGCTCGCCGCTGCGATGGCGGTGCACCCGAACGGCGGACACTGCGATCTCGCCGGCGGCTGCGTCCCGCTCATGTTCGCGGGCGACGGGCGGCCGGCGCCGCGATGACACGGTGCAGGCCGCGGCCGGCGAACGAGCCGCTCACGCGCGGCGCTGCGCGTCCAGGCGGTCGTAGTGACGGTAGCCGAGCTTGTCGATCGCGGTCTTCGGCGCGAGCCCGATGTCGACCAAGGTCTTGATCGAGTACGTCCCCGCGAGCACCGGCGGGCCGTAAGCCTTCCGCGCGTTCTCGTCCAAGAACTGCCGAAGCGGGTAGAGGATGCGGTTCGGGTTCGCGTGGACGAAGTGCGCGGCCGAGTCGCGCGTCCAGCCAGGAACACCCGGCGCCGTGATGACGTGCGGCGTGGCGACGAAGCGCCCTCCGCTCAGGATCTCGAGCTCCTGCCCGATCTGCGCGACGATGCAGCCCTCCGGCGGCCGGCCGCGGACCTGCACGCCCGCCGGGTTCTCCGGCGTACCGCGCGTGCGGAGGAAGAGGCCGCTCTTGTCGTCCGGCTTCGGCGCCGGCTTGCCCGAGGGATCGACGAAGCGACCGCCGGGGAGCAGCGTCAGCATGTTGAAGTCGGTGTGCTCCTCGCCCCAGAGGATGCCCTTGTCGACCTGATCCGGCTCGAGCCCGAGGTAGTGGAGAACACGCGTGACGTGCGCGCCGCCTTCACATACGTCGGTGAACGTCGACTCCGGCAGGTCGAGCGCGACGGCCGCGCCTCGAAGGAGCGCAGCGCCGGCCTCGTGGAGCGCCCGGCCCATCGCGATGTAGTCCGCTTGCCAAGACTCGCTTCCCTCCGGCCAAACGTTCGCCGGGAAGAGCTCCGGATACTGCGCGGCGAGCTCCGCGTCGTTGTCGTACGGCGCTGCGAAGTAGCACTCTTTGAAGTCCGGCTGACCGCCGCCGGCGACGGCGACCTCCGTGTTCGGCGGCGTCCATCCACGCTGGTACCAATCGTCGCGACGCGCGAGTCGCTCCTTCTCGGCGGCGGGCTTCTTCGTGATCGCGCGGAACCCATCGAACACGCGCGTGACGCCCGCTGCGTCGACGCCATGATTCTTCACGTACGCGAGCCCGTACGTGCCGAACGCCTCGCGGATGGCTCGGCCGGCGGCCTCCAGGCGCGCCGCGTCTCCGGAGCGAAGGTCATCGAGGTCGACGGTCGGGATGCGTAGCTCGGTCATTTTCGGAAACGTGTAGCAAGTCCGCGACGTTCCGGCGAGCACACGGTTCTTCACGCACGGCCGTGCTCGATTCGGCGCGTCGGCGGCGTCGTCACTCGCGAACGGCGCCGAGGAGAGCCCTCACGCGCGCGGCGTGCGCGCTCGTCGGCTGCGTTCGTACGAACGCTTCGCCGCGGGCACGAGCCTCTTCGCTGCGTCCCGCCTTGAGCAACGCCTCGACCGCGAACACCTCGCGCTCGGGCGCGAGCTCGCCGTTCGGAAACGCGCGCTCGTGCTCCCCGAGAATGCGGAGGCGCGCGCCCGGATCGCTCTCTGCGCGCGCGCGGTCGAGGATCTTGACCTCGCGCGACAACGTGTCGGTCGAAAGGGCGGGCGTGGGCGCGGCGGGGCGCTCCGCCGGCGCGACCGGGGGCAGCGCGGTCGGCAAGTCGTGCACCGAGAACACCGCGGCGGGCGCGGAGGCCGGCGGAGGCGGCGCGAGAGCAGACGGCGGGGCGATCGGCGCCTGCGCGGTGGGCGCGCCCATCGTCGCCGGGTCCCCGGCGCGCGGCGCGGTTCCGAGCGTCGACCACGCGACCGCGCCGAGCACGCCGAGGCCGAGCGCCACGACGCCGGCGGCCTTCGCCCAGGTCAGCGTCGACGCGGCAGGCGCGGCGGCGCTGGGCAGCGAGCTCAGGATTTTCGCGCGCGCCTCGGCACCGAGCGCCGGCGTCTTCATCGACGGCGCCGCCTTCGCGAGCAGGCGCCCGACGACGTCGGGGTTGGCGGAATGACGCAGGGGAACGAGCGGGTCGGTCACGGCAATCTCCTCGTTCCGGAATCCGTCGCGCGAAGGACACGCTCGACGGCCGTGCGGAAAGCTTCTCTCGCGCGATGGATGCGCGAATGGACGGTCCCGATGGGGAGGCCGAGCATGCTGGCGATCTCCTTGCCGGTGAGGTCGTCGATCTCGAACATGACGATCATGAGGCGCTGCTCGGGCTCGAGGCGGGCGAGCGCCTCTTCCAGGATGGCGCGCGACTGCTGCTCGGAGAGGAGCTCCTCCGGCCCCTTCGTCGCGACCGCGAGAGAGGCCGCAACGTCGTCCGCGTCGTCCGCCATCGTGGGGCTGTCTTTCCGGCTCTTCTGGCTCCGCCGGTAGTTCGAGGCAACGCGCAGGCAGATCCCGTAGATCCAGCTGCGGATGCTCGCGCGGGCGACGAACGAGTCGAGCCGACGATGCACGACGAGGAAGACCTCTTGCGTCGCGTCGTCGGCATCGCGAGGGGCGACCCCGAGACGCACGAGGGCGCTCCACGCGAATTCGACATGCTCGTCGTACACCGCACGCAGCGACGGACGCTCGCTCGCGAGCGCGGCAGGGGCGACGGACGCAGAGGCGAGCATCTTCCCCTTGGGTGTCACGTGAGCCTAGGAATCTTCCAGGAATTTCACGGAAACGCGAGGCTTAGGCCGAGGTGGGCCTCCACCCCCACGATCGGCTGCTCGAAGACCACGAAATCACGGGCGCCGACGGCGCTCACGAACTCGTAGCGGAGCACGCTCGCGAGCACCCCGCCGCCGGCGGACAGCAGAAGCGGGCCTGCAAGCCGCACCCGCATCTGCGGACCCGCCGAAAGCGCGATCCACGCTCGGTCGCCGGGCCGGGAGGGCGAGATCTGGTAGACCGTGCCGTGAACGACGCCCACGAGAGCGCGCGCGCAGAGCGCTACGGAGAATCTCGTTCCCGCGCTCTCCCCGCAGAGGCCCGTCCGCGCAGCGACGAGGCCGAACGAGAACCGGCCACTTTCGGTGCGCACCGAGGAGAGCCACATCGCGCCGAGCTCGAGCCGCAGCGGACCGCGCAGTCCTCGCGACGCGCCGATGTCGAGCCCCGCGCTCGGTGAAGGCAGGAGCCCTCCGGCGACGACGGTGCCGAGCTCGAGCGTCGTCGCGGCGGCTGCTCCTTCGGCGAACAGCATCTTCGCCGTGGGCGCGCTCGCGTCCTCGGAACGAGCCGGCGTATGCGTGAGGGCCGGCGCGCTCGCCTCGCGCGCATCGGCCTCTGCAGCGGCATCGCTTCCGTCCGCCGCATCGGCCGGACCCTCTGCGCGGGCGGCTTCGACCTCCGGCGCGAGCAGCGCAGCGACGGCAAGGGCGGCGGCCTGGCTCAGAGGCGCGCAGTCCGCGTCACGGCTCGCGAGCTCACGCGTCCACGCGACGGCGCCGCTCGCGTCGCGCAGCACGAGACGAACGCGGTACGCTCCGTCGCGACGTTCGGCGAAGCCTTCGAGCGACCGTCTGCCCTCGCGCGAGAACGGCATCGTGCCGAGGCGCCGCCCGATCTCTTCGACCATCGCACCCTGCGCGGGACACGTGCTCGCCGACGCGTCTCGCGACCACTGGAAGACGACGCCCTCCGGCTCCGCGCGCACGGAAGCCGGCGCGAGAATGAGGCACGCGGCGAGCACGATGCCCGGAGCCACTGCCAGCACGAACCGAGGCAAATGCATCGTGGACGCGAACGCTTCGTACGGGACGGCGAACGGTTTTTGGAAGATTTAGCGAAGACGCGACAACAAACCTACCGAGAACCACGAATGTCGACGAGGACCGTCACCTTTGCGCTCGTCAGCGGCGCTCTCGTGCTCGCGTGCGCGCAGCGAGCCGAGCTCGCCAGCGAGCCCGCACCTCCGCCCGAGCCGGTGTTCACGACGCCGGACGCGGAGGCCTCGTGCGAGGGAGGCGCGTGCCCGGAGGCCGGTGCGCCCGTCGCGATGTGCATCGCTACCGCGTGCCCCGCGCCGTGGGCGACGTGCCCGGCCAAAGCGGGGGCGGCGACGCATCGCTGCGGGACGAACCTCCTGAGCGACCAGGACAACTGCGGGACGTGCGGAAACGCGTGCCCGCGCTTCGAGCCGCTGCACATGATCGCGCGCTGCGTGAAGGGCGGCTGCGAGCTCGAGTGCCTGAGCACGCCGCGGCCGACGCCGACCGGCGTCGCCAACACCGAGTTCAAGAACTGCAACGGCCTCCTCGACGATGGCTGCGAGATCGATCTGCTCTCCGACGCCGCCAATTGCGGCGTTTGCGGTCACGCGTGCGGACCGAAGCAGCGATGCTTCGACGGCAAGTGCGGATGTCCGACCGGGCTCACCGACTGCAACGGCGAGTGTGTCGATACGCAGAACAGCGACGACAACTGCGGCGAGTGCGGGTTGCGTTGCGATGTGCCGCCTCCCGATGCATGCGCGACGCAGCCGGCGAACACCTATTACGGTTGCCGCGTGGGCAAGTGCGGCGCGCTCAAGTGCGCGGGCTACGCGGCCGACTGCAACAGCGATCTCGGCAAGAAGTGCCTCTCGAACGGCTGCGAGGTCCTGGACACGTCGAGCGACCGCCAGAACTGCGGAGGCTGCGGGATCAAGTGCGCCGCGGGCGAAGAGTGCCGCGACGAAGGCGACGGCTTCGAGTGCCTCGTCCCGTGCAAGAAGAAGGGCGGCGTGCTCTGTGAGTACGGCCGCTGCGCCGACATCTTGAACGACCCCGACAGCTGCGGCGGCTGCAACACGCCGTGCCCCGATGCGGGGCCGAACCAGGTTCGTTCGTGCACGAAGGGCGTCTGCGCCGTCGATTGCGCGAGCGGGTTCGCAGACTGCAACGGCGATCCCGCAGACGGCTGCGAGACCGACCTTCGCATCCATCAAGCGAACTGCGGAGCGTGCGGCCGCGCGTGTGACATCGCGGCAGGACAGCCGTGCGTCGAGGGCAAGTGCCTCCAGCGCGTGTGCGAGCCGGGAGAGGCACGTTGATGCGCGCGCCCTTCGCCGTTGCGGCGCTCGTCGCGGCCGCCCTTCCCTTCGTGACGCTTCCGCTGCTCTCGAGCTGCGCGAAGGCGGAGGAAGAGCAGCCGGACGAAGACTCCTCGACCGTGATCTCCGGCGACAGCGGTGATGCCGGCCCAGCGAGCGATGCCGATGCCGCCGACGCGCTCGCCCCGTGCGATGCGAGCGATCCCACGTGCGTGTCGAACGTCGTCAGCTGCGCGACCACGGACTTCTGCCCGGTGCCCGTCGGTGTCGACCCTCGCTTCGTGCTCACCGCGGTATGGGGCTCGAGCGCGAGCGACGTTTGGGCCGTCGGTTCGGGCGGCACCGTCGTGCACTACGACGGCGTCACCTGGCGCCCGGCCGCGACCGGCATCGTCGAGACGTTGCACGCAGTATGGGGCAGCGGGCCCGCAGACGTATGGGCAGTCAGCTCCGCGAGCGTGCTCCTCCACACGAAGGGCATGCAGAGCGGCGTGATCGCGTTCACGAAGCTCCCTGCAGCGAAGCCGGGCGCGTACGGCGGGCGGAGCCATGCGGTGTGGGGCACGAGCGCTTCGGACGTGCTCGTCGGCGGCGCGGTGTTCGACGAGATCGATCTGGACACCGGCAACACCGTCTCCGGCAACTACCTCGAGCGGAGCGCGAGCGGCGGCGACGCGGGCGCGAGCGGCTGGAAGATCTTCCAAGGGCAAGACGGCGCGTGGACGCGAGCGACCATCCGGGCGATCTGGGGCAGCGCGGCGAGCGACGTCTGGATGTCGGCAGACAACAGCACGGAAGTGCCTTGGCAGCGCGGGATGCTCTTGCACCGCACGCCGGGCGATGCGGGTAAGCCCGGCGTATGGACGCCGGTGGACAGCCAGTCGGCGCACGTGCTCGAGTCCATCTGGGGAAGCTCCGCGGCAGACGTCTGGGCCGTCGGCGCCATCGGCACGATTCGGCACTACGTCACGGGCGCCGTCCGGTGGGCGGTGACGCCTTCACCTTCCACCGCCGACCTCCACGCCGTGTGGGGCAGCGGCCCGAACGACGTTTGGGCCGTGGGCGACGCAGGCACCATCCTGCACTGGAACGGCACGGCGTGGTCGATGCGCACCGCCGCGTTTCCCCTCGGCCCGAAGCCGAACCTCAACGGTGTGTGGGGCAGCGGCCCGAACGACGTCTGGATCGTCGGCGACGGCATCACTCTGCACTTCACCGGGCCGAAGGCCGGCACCGGAGGCGATCGATGAGCGCGCAGCGGTACGAGCTTCGAGGATCTTCCGTGCGACGCGCGCTGCTCGCGCTCGCGGGCGTCGCGCTCGTTGCCGTCGCCGCGTGTGCCGACGACGCGAGCGAGGCGGAGCCGACGCCGACCGACGACGGCGGCGTGCTCCCGCCGAGCGAAGCGGGCCCCGTCGACGATGCAGGTGTCGATGGTGACGCTGCCGATGCCGCGCAGCCTCCGCGGACGTGCTCGGACCAGGGCTGGTGCGGGACGCTCGTGCCGGCCGGACAGACGCTGCGGGGCGTGTGGAGCGACGGCGCCGGCATGACGTGGGCAGTGTCCGAGCAGGGCGCGATCTTGCGGCTCGGCCCGGGCGAGAACGCGTGGACGGTGCACGCGACCGTCGCTGGAGAGCTCCGCGCCGTTTGGGGCTCGGGCCCGAGCGACGTCTGGGTCGGCGGCGAGAAGGGTCTCTACCGGGGCCAGGGCGCGACGCCGGCGTCGCTCGTCTTCAAGCCCAACCCGGTTCCCGGCGACGCGACGATCGCCATCACGTCGCTCTGGGGCAGCGGCCCGAACGACGTGTGGGCCGTCGGCGGCAAGATGAAGGACGAGAGCACCGCCGGCTCTCGCGTGCTGCGCTTCTCCGGTGCGTCGACGGATGCCGGCGCGACGTGGACCCTCGATCCGGTCAGCACGCGGCCGTTCGCCTTCACGAAGGTATGGGGCACCGCGAAGAGCGGCGTGTGGATCGGCGGCTTCAACTCGAGCCCGAACGGCGCGGACGCTGCGGTGTTCCGGCGCGCGGCCGGCACGACCACCTTCACGCGGATCACCAATCTGCCCTTCGACCCGCGCGACGGAACGGAGTCCGGCGTGTTCGGCGACTTCACGACGGGCGGCGCGAGCGGCAACGACGTTTGGATCGCCGGCAAGAGCCGCGGCTTCAGCCCGGGCTTTTGGCGCGGAACGTCGACCGACGGCGTCACCTTCACGTGGACGCATCTCGCGCGTGACCTGAACGATCAGCCGCTCGAGGCGATCTGGGGAACGAGCACCACCGATGCGTGGGCCGCCGGCGAATACGGGCGCCTCCGCCACTGGAACGGCACGGCGTGGGCGCAGGCTGCGCTGATGACGGGCAAGTACCCGATCGTCGAGCCGCTCTACGCGATATGGGGCACGAGCACTACGGACGTCTGGGTCGTCGGCAAGGGCACGGCCATTCACCTCGATCCGACGAAGGCGAAGAAGTGAGCACCTCGCGGGTCCAGGTCACGCGCCGCGCGCTCTCGCGATGGCTCGTCGTTGCGGCGCTCGCATGCGCGACGGCCGGCGGCGTGGTCGCGTGCAGCGATTCGGAAGAGCGCGTCGCCTTCGACGCACCCGACGCCGACGGCGGCGCGCCTTCGCTTCCGGAAGCGGCGAGCGACGTCGCCGTCGACGTCGTCGACGCACGCGCACCCTTCGATGCGGCCAACGCTGCGGTGAGATGCGCCTCGGCGACCGGCCCGTGTGTCACGGAGCTCGCCGCCGGCGACGAGCACGTCTGCGCGCGGCTCCGCGACGGCACCGTCCGCTGCTGGGGCGAAGACGCCTTCGGCGCGCTCGGTCTCGGCACTGGCCCTGCGCTCGACGCCGGAGCCGATGCCGGCGACGCGGGTGCGAGCGGCAGACGCGCGGTCGTCGGCCTGCCCGCGGCCACGCAGGTCAGCGCGGCGGGGGCATCGACGTGCGCGCGGGCCGACGACGGCGCGGTCTATTGCTGGGGCGCCAATACGCGCGGCCAGCTCGGTCGCGACGCGGGTCCGCCCTTCGACGAAACGCCCCACCCTACTCCCGGCAAGGTGTCACTCCCGGGCCCGGCTGCCCGCGTCGACGTCGGACACGGCAGCGCCTGCGCCGTGCTCACCGACGGCGCGGCTCACTGTTGGGGCGACAACACGTACGGGCAGCTCGCGCGTGTTCCGGCCGAGGTCGTGAAGCCGGGCCGCGCTGCGCTGGGCACGTCCTCCGCCGTCCGCATGCTGGCGGGCACGAGCACGGGACTCGCGCTCGCGAGCACCGGCGAGCTCCTCACCGTCGGAGCCGTCTCCGGTGAAGAAGGCGTCATCGCAGGACGCGTCGCGTCCCTCAGCCCCGATACGACCCCCGCGACCATCCTCGCTGGGGTGTCGGCCTACTCCGTTTCCTCTTCCGTGCCGGGCGTCCTCCCGGACGACGCACCGCCGGGCACGCCACTGCCGCCCGCGTCGGCGCACGCTTGCGCCGTCGTGAAGGGCGTCGCCCATTGCTGGGGGCGCAATGCGAAAGGTGCATTGTGCACGGGACTCCCCGACCCCGTCGTCAAAGTGCCGACCTACGCGCCGGTGAACAGCGCGGCGTATCCGCAGCAGATCGCGACTGCCGGCGACACGACGTGCGCACGGCTGACCGACGGCACGGTCCAGTGTTGCGGAACGGACGACCACGGCAACCTCGGGCGGGGCGCGGCGGGGGCATTCTCCGCGTTCTTCGTGCCCGCGACGGCATTCTCCGGACGCGCGGTGCAGGTGGTGACGACGCGCGACGCGGTCTGTGCGCTCGTCGAAGACGGAACGGTGATGTGTTGGGGAGGCAACGCGCACGGCGAGCTCGGGCTCCCGACGCGTGATGCCGTCGCGCATCCCACGCCCGTGAAGGTCGCGTTCTGAACGCACGAAGAAGGTCGATGATGATGGTGACGAACGCTCACGCCTCTCGCACGCCGCACGCGCGGACGTTGACCTTGCTCTCCGTTGCGTCGATCGCTGCGTTCGCGTTCGCCGCCTGCGGAACGCGCGAGGGCTTCGAACCGGACCCGGGGCCGCAGCTCGCGAATCCCGATGCAGGCGTCGCGGTGTCGTGTAGCGCTCGGCGGTGCTCGCCGGACCTGAAGAAGGTGCTCGCGGCGTGCGACGGCGGCGAGCAGGTCGTCGAGACGTGCGCGGCCGACAAGGGTTGCGGCGATGGCCGCTGCGTCGACCCGTGCGAGAGCGCTCGCCTCTCCAAGGGGTCGACGGGCTGCGCGTTCTGGACGCTCCCGCCGGACGACGCGAACGAAGGACGAGGCTCGTGCTTCGCGGCGATGATCGCGAACACGTGGGACCGCCCGGTCAATCTCTCCGCGGGATTCGGCGACGCGCCGCTCGACATCTCGAAGTCGACGTACACCGCGCAGAAGACGGGCGAGGAGACGGTCTATACGCCGCTCGTGGGCGCGCTGCCGCCCGGCCAAGTCGCGCTCGTGTTCCTCGCGCAGGCGGAGACCGCCTCCGACCCGGTATTTCGTCCGTGTCCGCCGGGCGTGACTGCGGCGGTGCACGAAGACCCGCTCTCGCACGGAACGACGAAGACGAAGGCGTTCGAGCTCCGCGCCGATGCGCCCGTGGCCGCCTACTCCATCTTCCCGTATGGCGGCGCGACGTCGTACGTCCCGAGCGCCACGCTGCTCCTCCCCGTCTCGTCGTGGGAGACGAGCTACATCGCGGTGAGCACGAGCAACATCACCGATCGCGGAACGCCGGGCACCGAGCCCCGAACCATTCAAATCGTCGCGAGCGAGAACGACACGACGGTGCAGATGAAGCCGACGGTCGGCATCGTGCCCGGCGCCGGTGTTGCTGCTGCGGCGCGCGGAGAGTCGCAGACGTGGACGCTGTCTCGCGGGCAGGTGCTGCAGATCTCGCAGCGCGAGGACGTGAGCGGCAGCCCGATCGTCACGAACAAACCGGTGGGTCTCTTCGGAGGTGCAAACTGCACGTTCCTGCCCGGCCGGGTGGAGTATTGCGACATCACCCAGCAGCAGATCGCGCCGTTCTCGCAATGGGGCCGCGAGTACGCGCTCGTTCCGTACGAACCACGCATCGACAGCCTCACCGGCGCGGACGCTCGCGAGATGGTGCCGTGGAGCCTCGTCGGCGCGGTGGACGGAACGGTGCTCACCTACGAGCCCACCCGCCCGCGGAATGCGCCGGAGACGCTCGCGGCCGGGCAGGTCGTGAGCTTCTTCACGAACGAGCTCGTCACGGTCCGCAGCCAGGATCAGAGCCATCCCTTCCACGCCTCGGTGTACATGACCGGCTCGCAATACAACGGCGGGCTCGCCGGCGGAGGACGCACGGTCGGCGACCCCGACTTCGTGAACGTGGTGCCGAGCGACCAGTTCCTCGATCGCTACGTATTCTTTGCGGACTACACGTATCCGGAGACGACGCTCACCGTCGTACGGCGCAAGACGGCGACCGGTTTCAAACCCGTGGAGCTCGAGTGCGCGGGCGAGATCACGACGTTCCGCCCGCTCGGCACGAGCGGCGAGTACGAGTACGCGTGGGTGCATCTCACGCGTGGGTTCCAGCCGCAGCCGTTCGCGAAGGGCCTCTGCAGCTACGGGCGCCACGAAGCGAAGAGCGAAGGCACCTTCTCGGTGACCGTCTGGGGGATGGGCCGCGACGCGAGCTACGGCTACGCGGGCGGCATGGGCAGCCGCCCGGTGAACGACGCGAAGCCGCCGCCGGTGAATTGAGGTCGCGTCCGCGGCGCTGGCCGACGGCGGCCGCTCAGCGGAGGAGCGCAGCCACGAGGAGCGCGAGCGCGGTGAGCACGGCGATGGCGACGAGGATGCTGCGCGTGGATGCCGGACGCGGCGTCGCGTGATCGACGCGCTCGCAGGTCGACGTCGCGACGTCTGCGGCCCGCACGAGGACGACGAGCTGCTCGAGCGGGGCCTCGTCGCCGAGCGGGCGCACGAGGCGGACGACGAACGCTTCGACCGCGGTCCGAGATCCGCGTCCGTCGCTCGCGCGCGCGGGAAGCGTGAGCTCGATACAGCGTCGCGCATCCGGCACATCGAGGCGGAGGGCGCCGCTGCGGCCGCAGCCGTCACATCCGCCACCTTCGCATCGGGCGCACGCGACGCGCGAGGGCACGACGAAGCTGACCCGCGCGCCATGTGCGAGCCATTCGCGCGGCACGTCGAGCTCCGTGCGGCCGATCGGGCCGGCCGCATGGTCGAGCGCGGCCACGTCGAGGACCCGCGATAGCTCGGTCACGCGCTCCACGTTAGCAGCGCCGGGTGTGCCCTGCGTACGGCGCGCTTGAACCTGACGTGACGTCAGGATGTATCGTCGGCCGTCGATGCAGAAGCGCAGCGACAAGGAGCGGCGACGCTGGCGTATCGGTGAAGTGGCAGAAGCCACCGGGCTCAGCGTTCGCACGCTGCACCACTACGAGCACGTCGGTCTGCTCGCGGCCGGGTCGCGCACGGAAGGCGGGCAGCGTCTCTACGACGAACGCGACCTCCGCCGCATCGTCCGCGTCCGAGCGCTGCGAGATCTCGGGATGTCACTCGCCGAGGTCGCCCGCGTCCTGGAGGACGACGACGAGCGCACGCTGGCGGAGCTGCTGCGCGCGCATCTCGAGCACGTCGACGCGGAGATCGAGCGGCTCGCGCGGCTTCGCGCGGTCCTCGCTCACGCATGCGCGCACGCGTCGCGCGAAGGAGACCCCGACGTATTGGCGACGGTGGAAGCCATGTCGCGCGTGGCGAGCCACGCCGACGCGCGCGTGCTCGCGAGCGACCCCGCGGGCCCAACGGAGGTCGAGGCGGCTTGGCGCGCGCTCGGAGACGAGCTTCGCGCCTCTTTGCAGGCAGGCGCTGCGCCCTCGTCGCGCCGTGCTTCCGAAGTGGCGCGTCGGATACGCGCGCGTCTCGTCGACTTCGCGGCCGGTGACCCGACCATGCTCGATGCGCTCGCGCGTTTGCGCCAACACGCGCCCCCGGAGAGCCACGCGGGATGGGACCCGCCGCTGCTTCGCTACTTGGACGAAGCGCTCGCGGCGCTGCCGGAAGGAGAGCAGGAGGGATGCTGAAGGAGAAGATCGCGACCGACGTAGGACCTTCCAAGATCGATATCGCGTACGAAGAGCTGGGAGACCGCGCCGACCCTACGGTGCTCCTGGTGATGGGCCTCGGGGCGCAGCTCGTCCACTGGCCATCGAAGCTCCTCGACGCGCTCCTCGCGCGAAGGCTCCATCTCGTCCGCTTCGACAACCGAGACAGCGGATGCTCGACGCACATGCATGGTGCACGCGTTCCGAACCTCGGCGCGGCTCTGCAGGGCGATCTCTCCTCCGCGTCGTACACCTTGAGCGACATGGCCGCGGACGGCGTCGGGCTCCTCGATGCGCTCGGCATAGGCGCGGCTCACGTCGTCGGCGCGTCGCTCGGCGGCGAGATCGCGCAGACGATGGCCATCGAGCACCGCGACCGCGTCCTCTCGCTGACCTCGATCATGGCGACGACGGGCGCGAGCGACGTCGGGCAGCCGCATCCGGCGACCCTGCACGCGCTGCTCGGTGGACCGCCGGCACGCACGCGCGATGAGGTCATCCTTCGCGCAGTGCGCGCCAGCGACGTCGTCGGCTCGCCTGCGTATCCGGCGGACCGTGCATCGCTCGAACGCACCGCCGCGCTCGCCTACGACCGCAGCTACGACGAGGCCGCCATCGCACGGCAAGCGGTCGCGCAGGTCGCTTCCGGTGATCGCACGGAGCGGCTCCGCCGCGTCGACGTGCCAACCCTCGTCGTCCACGGTCTAGCAGACACGCTCCGCGATCCGAGCGGCGGACGCGCGACCGCTGCGGCCATCCCCGGCGCGGAGCTCGTGCTCGTGGAGGGAATGGGTCACGACCTCCCGCCCGCGCTATGCGAGCGGGTCGCCGAGCTCGTCGCGCGCGTGGTCGCTCGCGGCGAGAAGAATCGCAGCGACACAGCGTGAGCAGGCGCGCGCCGCGTGCGGGCGGCGCGCGCAGCGTCACTTCTTCGGCGTCGTGACGGGGCCCGGCTTCGGTGCGGGCGGGATCGCGTCCGGCACCTTGTACTCGGCGACGTAGTCCTTCGGGATCTCGCCGGAGAGCGTCTTCAGGAACGCGATGATCGAGGTGACGTCCGCATCGGAAAGCTCTTTTCCGAGCTGGTGCCGCCCCATCAGCTTCACCGCTTCCGGCAGCGTCGCGACCGAGCCGTCGTGGAAGTACGGCGCCGTCTTCTCGACGTTCCGCAGGCTCGGCACCTTGAACATCATCTTGTCCGGCTCCTGCTTCGTGACCTCGTAGCGGCCGAGATCGTCGTCCTTCGGCCATGGCTTCGCGAGCCCGAGCTTCTGGTACATCGCGCCACCGACGTACACGCCCGCGTGACACGTGTTGCAGCCGGTCTCGGTGAACTTCTTGAAGCCCGCCTTCTCCTCCGCGGTCAGTGCAGCGTCGTCGCCGCCGAGGAACTTGTCCCAGCGCGAGGGCGTCACGAGCTTGCGTTCGAAGGCGCCGATCGCGTTCGCCAGGTTCTCCATGGTGATGCCATCGCCCGGGGCGTCCGGGTAGACCTTCTTGAATTGGGCCTGGTACCACTTCACGCGGCGGATCTCGGCGAGGACGCTCTTCTCGTCCTGCATCGCCATCTCGACCGGGTTCGTGATCGGTCCCTTCGCCTGCTCCTCGACCGTGGCGGCGCGTCCGTCCCAGAACTGAACGAAGTGCCCTGCCGCATTGTAAACCGTGGGCGCGTTGCGCTTGCCGGACTGCTTCTTGTGACCGATCGACGTCTTCCTCGCGTCCGCGCCGTCCACGGTCAGGATGTGGCACGTGTTGCACGAGATCTCGTTCGAGGCCGAGAGCCGGGTCTCGTAATAGAGCGCACGTCCGAGCGTGATCTTGTCTTCGGTGAGCGGATTGGCCTTCGACTCCATCACCGCGGGTAGCGGGCCGAACGCGGCGAGGAGCGACCGGTCGATGTCGGCGCCCGCCTGCTGCGCGGCCGTTGCGGTCGCGGTGGGCTCCACCTGCTGCGTCGGGTTCGGCGCCTTCTTCTTGTCGTCGCAGGCGGCGAGGAGGACGAGGAGAACAACGAGTGAGCGTTTCATGACCGCCCCTATATAGGCCGAGCGCGCGCAGGATTGCACGCGGTTGGGCGTCAGTGCTCGTGCGGAGCTCCGCCGTCGTGCCGTGCGTGATGCCCGGCCCGCGCGCGATCGCGCGGCGAGACGCGCCGAGACGCGTGCCGTGCGTAGGCCTCCGCGGCATCGTATCGCTGGCGTGTCGGCTCCTCTCCTTGTTAGTGCCGCATGCGCGATGAGGAAGGTTCCCGCCATCATCGGCGTCGTCGTGACGCTCGCCTTGGTGCTGCTGTCCGGCGCGGCAAGCGCGACGCCTGCTCATCGCCTGACGCCCGAGGCCGACGTGCCGATCCTCCTCGTCGGCGGAGCGGTGACGGCGGGGTTCCTCTTCCTCGAAGAAGCGCCGTCCGAGACGTGCGCGCGCGGCTGCGATCGGTCGAAGATCGTGTTCTTCGATCGATGGGCCGCCGGCAACTACGATCCGGCGTGGGCGACCGTCGGCGACATCGCGACCGGCGCCACGGTCTTGTTCGGCCCGCTGGTGCTGACGCTCGACGAAGGCATCGGTGACGGCCTCCACGACAATCTCGTGGTCGGTGAAGCCGTCATCCTGACGACCGCGCTGCAGGTGCTCTCGAGCTACGCGGTCCCGCGCGCGCGCCCGCGCGCCTACGGCGGCGACGAGGTCCCGCTGGAAGAGCGGACGAATGCCAACGCGGCGCGCTCGTTCTTCAGCGGCCACACGGCGACCGCCGTAGCCTCGACGGTCGCGACCGCGCGCACACTCCAGAAGCTCGGGCGTACGCGTCTCGCGGCGCTCGTCCTCGGCTTCGGCCTCGCGGGCTCCACGTTCGTCGGGACCGCACGCGTGATGAGCGGCGGCCATTTCCCGAGCGACGTTCTCGCCGGCGCCGCCGTCGGCGCCGGCTTCGGCATCTTGATGCCGTGGCTCCACGGAACGAACGTCCGCCTCACGCCGACCGCGAGCTCGGAGGGCGGCGGCGCCATGCTGATCGGGACGTGGTGACGACGCCGTCGGCTACCGGCGTGGCTCCGCGGAGACGAGCTCCGTCACGGCGACGCGTTGACCGGGGTCAACGTGGGAACGGGCCCCACGATGATCGGCGGCCAGACGGGGCCGGTACGAAGGACGCCGCACCGGTCTTCCGCGTCACACGTGTACGTAGGCGAATTTGGCTTCGTGCATTCGGTGACGGTCGTCCCTGCCCACTTGGTGCACGTGTATCCCTGCCGCCGGAGGTCGTCGCTCGACGTCGTCCCGCTGGTTCCGCCGACGCGTTGCGCCTCTGCGCGCGACGCGACGTTCTCGTCCGCGGGGTCACTTGCTTCTTCGGTGGTAGCCGCGCACGCGGCGAGCGAAGTCGTGAGGAGGAGGAAGGCGAAGGGCAGGATCTTCGTTGTTTTCATGGCGAGTCTCTCCATCGTGTGGACGACGCTCCATCTCGCGTCGCCGCGCGGCTCCTCGCACGTTGCGCGCCAGCGAGTTTCGTCTGCACCGCGCGTGTTTTCGGAGCCCTCGCGCTGCGCGCGCGCAGTGCCGTTCCGTGCGCGCGCAGTGGATCGCGAGACGTCAAACGCGCGAACGCCGCGCAAGACGCGAGTGGCGGCTCGCGCGACGTCAGGCACGCAGGTTGCCACCTGCCCGCGCATGAAGAAGCTCCAAGGCGTTCATCTGCTGGTTTCGTTGGCTGCACTCCTCGTCGGCGCGGGGTGCGCGGTCGCGCCGGACTCGTCCGGCGACGAGAGCGGGGGCGGAGACACGGCCACCGTCGAGCCCGGCGAGGAAGCGGTTTCGGAAACGGCGAGCGCGTACTCCGTCGTTCCGACGAGGCCTCCGTTCTGCCTGCCCGGCGAGGTCGTGAGGTGCACGCTCGGTCCGCCGCCGGTTTGCCGCTGCGTCTCGACGACCCCGCCGGTGCTGGACCCGGCGATCCGCTGAGCGGCGCGGGCGGCGCGAGGGCGCGGGCGCGGGCGGCGCGGGCGGGTGACGGCGGGCGGGCGCGTCGCGTGTCGCAGGCGTCGCGCTCGGAGGTAACATCCCTCGCGTGAAGAGCCCCGTTCGCGTCCGCGCGCGCATCGAGCGAGACCGGGCTCGCGGGGGCGTGGGGAAGCGTGGCCATGCTCTTGTCGAGACGCGGTCCGTTGCGATGCCACCGGAGCGCGTACGCGAGCGGCTCACGGCGAGCGCCGCGAACGTGGTGCTCCGTGACGACGGCGCGGGCGCGTTCGAGGGCGCGAAGCCGGTCAGCTTCTTCGGCGAAATCGTCGTGCGCGTGTCGCTCGCGGCGGACGACGTCGGCTCGCGCATCGACGTGCGCGCGGAGGAACGCCCGCGCGCGGCGAGGCAGCCTCTCGCCCTCGTGCTCCTCGTGCTCGCGTGCGTGACGGTCGTGCCGTTGATCGCGGTCGTGGTGCTGCGTCTCGGCGGCGGCTCCCGGCGCGCGCGCTTGCGAGCTACTGTCGATGACCTATGGCGAGCCGTCGACGCGCGAGCATGACGGGTCGGCCCTCGGCCTAGCTCCTATCCGTACGCATCGGCAGATGCGCGGTGAGTTGGTCGAAGCGCGCACGCCAGCGCGTCCAGTCGCTGCGCGAGAGCACACCCGAGATCAGGAGTCCGGTCGACTCGATCGACCAGGACAGATGCGGTGGTGACGGTGGCTCGCCCGCCGACGTGCGCGCGCCGAAGCCGAAGAAGGTTGCGCTCTCGAGGCTGAAGCCCGGGAGGCGTGAGGCCAGCGCGTCGAAGAGCGCGTCGACGTCGGCGATGCCCTTCCACGAGAATGGATAATCGGCGTTCACGACGACGAGGTCGTCGACCGTACGCCCGAGCCACTCCTCGATGAACGCGCGAACCTCGGGTCCGTAATCGAAGACGAAGCCGTCGAGACCGTAGTTGCGTTCTCCGTCTGGCGCGGAGCCCAGCGTGAGCGACGCGATGCCAAAGCGTTCGAAGACGAGCTCGGCGAGGTCCTCGAGGTCGGGCGAGGCGTCGTGGCCGTCGTCGCGCGCGGGCGCGGGCGGCCGCGTTCGGAGCGCGAGATATCCGGTGGGCTGGACCTGGACGACGGCCTCGAGCCGCGTCGGCAAACCTGCGCCGTCGTGGACGGGCCGAACGACCGTGACGCGCGCCCCGCCCTTCTCGCGCGGCGACCAGCGAATGCGCACCTCCTCGCCGACGAAGAAGTCGGCAACCGTCGCCACCGACGCATCGAACGCGAGCCGTGCGCCGGCCGCGGAGCGCACGACACCGATCCCGCGCTCGCGCGACCACTCCTCGACGTACCAATTCTCCGACGCGTCCGAGTCGCCCACCGGCGCGGTGATACAACGTCGCCGCGGGCGCCGCACGCCGCGATGTGCTCGTCGCACACGGCTGGGGCCGAGTATCTCAGTCGTAGACCATGTGCATCGCTGCACGGACCTCACGCAGCGTGCGCTCGGCGACCTCGTTGGCTCGCGCGTTACCGCGCGCGAGCACGTCGCGAACCACGTCGCGCGCGTCCTTCGCGAGCTCCGCTCGCTTGGCGCGCAGGGGCGCGAGAGTGTCATTGAGCGCCGTCGTCAGCGCGGCCTTGAGCGCGCCGCCGCCGCCGTCGCCGATCCGGTCCGCGACGATCTCGGGTGCCTCGCCCGTGCAGAGGCCGATGAGCCCCACGAGGTTGCTGACGGCTGGGCGCCTCTCCGGGTCGTACGTGATGCGCCGCTCGGTGTCCGTCGTCGCGCGCTTCACGAGCTTCGCCGTCTCGTCTGCCGTTGCGCCGAGCGCGACGGCGTTGTTCCGGCTCTTGCTCATCTTCTGTGCGCCGTCGAGGCCGAGGATCTTCGGCGCCTCCGAAAGGAGCGCCTCCGGCTCCGGGAACACGGCAGCCTTCTTGGCGTAGCGGCGGTTGAAGCGTCGCGCGATCTTCCGCGTGAGCTCGAGATGCGAGAGCTGGTCTTTGCCCACGGGGACGACGTTGCCCTTGCAGAACAGGATGTCCGCCGCCTGATGCACGGGGTACGTGTACATGCCTGCGTTCACCGTGGTGAGCCCGGCCGCCTCGATCTCCTCCTTCACCGTCGGGTTGCGATCGAGCTCCCCCATCGTCACGAGGGTGAGGAACGGCACGAGCAGCTGGTTCAACGCGGGGACCTGGCTGTGGCAGAAGACGGCCGTGCGCCCCGAATCGGGATCGATCCCAGTCGCGAGATAGTCGAGCACGAGCTCCTGGACGTTCGCCGGGATCGACTCGGTCGTGTCACGGTCGGTGAGGACTTGGTAGTCCGCGACGATGATGTAGACCTCGACGCCTAGCGCTTGGATGCGGACGCGGTTCCGGAGCGATCCGAAGTAATGCCCGATGTGAAGGGCGCCGGTGGGGCGATCGCCCGTGAGCACCCGATACTTCGCCGGGTTCGCGCGGAGATCTCGCTCGAGGGCCTCCGAGCGGCGCTGGCTCGCCTCGAAGGAGTCGTCGGTTCGTTCGTCGTTCGTTGCTTCTTCTGTCACGGACCGCAACGTACCACTCTCGGCAGCCTCATTCCTTCTGGGAAGCCCATCGAGTAGCGCGCGTTGATCTCGCTCCTCGGGTTGAAGCGCGCTTCGCCGGGGAGCTGGCCCGCGAGCCGGTAGGTGAACGCATCGACGCCGAACGGGCCGAAATATCCCGCGGCTCGGAGCGCATCGGCGACGCGGCGCGCCTCCGCCTCGAGCGCGTCGGCCCACGCAAAGGTCTCGGAAGCGTTCTCGTCCAGCGGCTCCGATGCGATCCAAGCGCCTCGCGCATCGACCCGCTGCTTCGTAATCGCTCCGAGGCGAAGCGATCCGTCTCGAGCGAGGACGCCGTGGATCGCGAGCTCGACCTCGATCTCGGCATGCGGCTCCACCATCGCGCCGTGCCCATCGCGAAACGCCGCGACGAGGAAGTCTCGGTCGGCCTTGTTTCGTTCTCGCGTGCGCGCGGGCGCGAGCACGCGGTGCCCTCGGCCCGCCATGCCGAAGGCGCTCTTGACGTGCCAGGCTCGGAAGCCTTCGGGTGGCTCGGTCGCGAGAACGGCTTCGGCAGCTTCCTCGTCGGGCGCGAACACCGCGCGCGGAAGCGTCGTGCCGAGCGCCGCGGAGAACGCGCGCCCGTTCACGCGCCGGAGGATGTCGACGGAAGGGAACGGTTCCGGCGTGGCGCCCGCGCGCTCGAGGATCGCTATCGCGCGAGGCGTCGGACAGAACGCACGGCCAAGGCGTCCTCGCGCCGAACCTCGCGACGAGGTCTCGTCGACGATGATGTCGCCAGGACCGAGGAGGCGCGATGCGAGGCTGGCGCGAACGCGGCGCATCGCTTCGAGGACGCTTCTCGACGGCGTATAGGCGTTGCCGCGCGCGCCGAGCTCGAGATCGGCGTCGAGGTTCAAGACCCACGCTACGTCTCGGGCGTCCATGCTTCGAGCTCGTCGAGGAAGCGCGTCGGCTGCCCGGCGCGCGCGCGGGCGTCCCTCGCGAGGGGAAGAGCGCGCATGAGGAGCGGGGTCAACGGCGCGGGCAATGCGGCCTGCCACGTCGCGAAGTCGAGCGCGCTCGGCGGCGTCTCCATCGTCGGCTTCGCGAGCTGCGCGCTGGAAGCGAGCTCGGGAAACCAGCGCACGCCGAAGCGCACGTGTGCGATCTCCTCGAGCCCGACGAGCTCTTGCGTGCGCGCCGCTTCTTCGTCGCCTGCCGCGCGGAACTGCGCGGCGAACGATGCGGCGTGCTCGAGGTTTGCGCTCTCGAGCCCGAGGCCCATCACCGCAACGAACGACGCCGCATCGCGGCAGGTCGGGACGCGCTGCCAGAACCAATCGCGCACGGCGAAGTCACCGATGCGATGCCCCAGTCGCTCGATCTGCGCAGCGTACATCCTCATGTGGCGGGCTTCGTCGAGCGCGATGCGAACGAGCCCACGCCGGAAGTCTTCCGGTGCGTCCGCGAAGGCGAGGACGGCCCACGCCATCAGCTCGGCGGCTTGGAGCTCGTGATGGAAGAACGCGTGGAGCGCCTGCGCGCGTCCGTGTGCCGTCGCCAGGCTGCGCTTCTTCTCGGCGCGAGCGACGACGCGCAGCTCCGGCGGCCGGCCCGGCGCGGGGAGACGGCGGGATGTCCGCGCGTTCGACCACACCTCTGGCGGAGGCGGAGGATTCATCTTGTGCGCGAGCGACGTCGTGAGGACGTAGTCCCGCGCCCAGCGGTCGAGGGTGGAGGGCTCGGCCGCGTCGAGGTCGACCGCGGCGACCGAGTCACGCGCCGTCATCGCCGTCATTTCCTTCGGGGTCGAGGCTGGGTTCGGCTTCCGCTACCGCCGAGCGCGCGCGCCCGAGGGCGAGGACGAGCCGATCGACATCGCCCTCTTCGGTGCGGTGGTTGTTGATGCAGGCGCGGAGCACGCGCGCGCCGCTCGAGAGGCGAGGCACGGAGATCCACCCCGCGCCCGACGCGATCACGCTTCGAGCGATCGATTCGAGGCTCTGCGCTGCGCCTCCGCTGCGAGCGCGTCCGTCGACGAAGCCCACGATCGGAAGCGGCGTATCGCTGACGATCCGCCAGCCGTCGGCTTCGAGCGCGTCGCGAAGGCGGCGCGCGAGCCTCACCTGGCGCCGGAGCGACTCCGCGTAGCCGCTCCACCCCACCGTCGCGAGCGGGAGGAGCACGCGTGCGCCGAGGAAACGGCGGGACCACGCCATCGAGCGCGCGTAGGGATCGCGCTTCGCTCGGCGTGGCATGTAGCCCGTGCGAGCTCCGAACGCGCGGTCGAGGATCTCGTCGTGCCGCGTGAGGAAGGTCCCCGTCCCCATCGGCGCCGACATGACCTTGTGCGCATCGAACGTGATCGAATCGGCGCGCTCGATTCCGTCGAGCGCGGAGCGCAGCTCGGGCACGAGCGCGGCGAGCCCGCCCCACGCAGCGTCGACGTGCAACCAGCAGCGCTCGCGCTCCGCGAGGGTCGCGATCTCGCGGAGTGGATCGATCGCGCCGGTGCTCGTGGTCCCCGCCGTCGCGGCGATGAGGAACGGAAGCGCGCCTCTCGCGCGGTCGCTCGCGATGGCCTCGCGGAGCGCGCTCGTCTTCATGCGCTGAGCGCCGTCGGCGGGCACGACGCGCACGGCACTGCTCCCGAGCCCCGCGAGCCGCGCAGCCCGGCCGATCGTGGCGTGGCCCTCGGCAGAGACGTAGAGGCGCGGCTCACCGGCGAGCGCGCGCACGCCTTTCTCGCCGACCTCGGGGAACGCCCGCGCGAGCGCGCAATGGAGCGCCGTCGCGTTGGCCTCCCCACCGCCCGAGGTGAAAGAGCCGTACGTGCCGTCGCGCTTCCATCCGAACGTCGCGCCCAGCTCACCGATGAGCCGCTCCTCGACGGCGACGGGGAACGGCGCGTGGTCGCGCGTCGCGAGCTGCGAGTTGAAGCCGGACGCGAGCGCGTCCGCGATGACGCCGAGGGTGGCCGCGGCAGGATTGAAGAGGCCGAAGTAGCGGGGGTGATCGGTGTGGACGGTGCCTTCCTCGAGCTCGCGCGCGAGGTCGAGGAGGGCCGCGACCGGATCGCGAGGCGCAACGGAGTCGAAGTCGAAGCGCTCCACGGCGCGCGCGATCTCGTCGGGGGACCGCGATGGAACGATCGGCGCGTCGTCGCACGCGACGCGCTGCGCGTGGTCCTCGAGGAGCTCGACGAGGCGGCGCCAGGTCGACGCGCGCGCGTCGTCGTCGAGGTGCAGGACGGACCGGCGTTGCATGGCGGGCGGCGGAGGATAGCGCCTCGGATGGTGCCCGTCGCGACGCGGTTCGCGTCGCCAGATGAGGTCACTGCTCGGCTTGGCTCGGCTTGTCGTCTCGACGACGGGCGCTACGCTACGAGGTACCGCGAAAGGCGAAACGCATGTTCGAGCTGACTACAGAGGCCTCCTTGCTTTCGACCTTTCGGGCCGTCGACCGGCGGCGCGTGGAGCTGTCACCCGACCTGCAGTTCCCCATGGTGGTGAACGACTACGTCGCGTGGCCCTTCGGCAAACGGCTGTTCCTCGTCTTCGCGCTGCCCGGAGCTGCCCCGAGAGGCATCCTCTTCGAAGCCGAGGAGCCTGGGCCACCGCTTTCGCAGATGTGTGACTGGTGTCATCAGATCGGTCCCGGCGCCCGCGTCGGCCTGCTCACGGCTCGCCGCGATCGTGAGCGAACCGCGGGCGTCCTGGTCTGTTCGGACCTCGGATGCCGCGAGCGACTCGAATCCTTTGCTGGGCGCAAGGGCCTCGATGTCCGCCCCAAGATCACGGCGCTGCTCGAGCGCATGAATCGCTTCGCGGATACGCTCTACGGAGATCCGACGAAGTCCTGAGCCGTCGCGCGACGATGAAGCCTGCCCGCGTGAGGGCACGCTGCCAGACGGTCGCGTCGGTCGCTCGCGTGCCTCCGCCAGCGCGTCGCAGCGCGGGCGGCGGGTCAGCCGATTACAAACTGTTACATCGCGTCGACGGCTCTCGGTCGCGTGGTACTCGAAGCGCGTTCGCCGCATGGCTCGCCACGAAGGGCGAGGGATGCGCCGCTCTTGATAATCGTGCGATGCGTTGCGCCTTCGCGTGAGCGGAGTCGTGCGCCTTGCCCACGAGACCGAAGGAAGAACGCTATGAATAAGCTCAGTGCGAGTGCGTTTGGAATCGTCGCCGTCGTCATGGCTTCGTCGACGGGATGTGCTGCGGAGGCACCCGCGGAGAACTACGCGAGTGACTCGAGCGCGCTCACGAATGCCGCGCTCGTGGATGGCATCTCGGTCAGTCCAGCCATTGGCCAGGTGATCGCGGCGTCGTACCAGACGACCACCACCGGCAGCCGAAACGACGTCATGCTCGCCATGAACAACCTTCGCGCCGTCGCGCCCGCGCTCGCGTCGTATGACCCGGCGGATGCCCGCGACATCGTGTCCGCGGGGGCCGGGAAGGCGCTCTCGTCGTCGCCGAGCTCCGCCGATTCTGCCGGCGACTCGTCGCGCGCGAGCGCGTGCGTCCGTTCATGCCGCGGGCAGTGGTACTCGGCAGCCGCCGCGTGCGGCTTCTTCGCGCCGACGCTCGTGGGAGCCGCCGTCTGTGCGGCTACGGCGATGACGGGGCTGCACTACTGCAAGGTCGGCTGCTCCGAGGGACGGACCTTCTCTCCCGACTTCAATCCCATCGTCCTGAATGGAATCGACCCGCAGTCGCTGCAGCTCGACCCCGAAGAGCGCCAGTTCTTCGATGTTCTGCTCGCGCCGCCGCCGCCGCCGCCGGAGACGTGCACGTATCGCGACGTCACCGACGCCATCCAGTGGTGCCCGAACGGATTCCGCGGATGCGCGATCGGTTACGAGTGCACGAACTGACGGGGTAGCCGCTCTTGCCGGTGAGCGCCGACCTCGCGCTCACCGGCAGCGACTCGCTCCTTCGTGCGGCGCCTCGCCTCCGGGCGCGTTCGCGAGCCCGGGTGGTACATTGCTCGCCTCGGCGTGTGGCCGCATGCTCAGCCCCGAAGACATCGATGAAAGAGCCCTGTTCGTGGGCCGCGAAGACGAGGTCGCGCGCCTCTGCGCAGCGAGCGAGACGGCGCAGGTGCTCTGCGTCTACGGCGTGGGTGGCATCGGCAAGAGCGCTCTACTGCGTCGGGCTGCGCCGCTCGTTGCCGCGGCTCGAGGGGCCGTCGTTCATCGCATCGAATGCCAGAGCGGTGATGATCTCGCAGCGCTCGCTGCCCGCCTGAACGAGGCGGTCACCGGCGACGACGGCGCCGCTGCTGGCCCTCGGCAGGCGGCCGAGGCACTGCTCGCCGCCGCCCGAGATACGCCCCGCGTATTCGTCGTCGATCAAGCAGAGCTCGCGGATGGCGCTGCGCTCGCCACGCTGCTCGACGTGCTCGCGCGCCCGCGCACCATCCACTGTCTGATCGGCTCACGGGTACGCCTGCCGATCGCGCGCGGGACGGTCGATCATCTGGACATGCAGCTCGGAGCGCTGCCGTACGCCGACGCGCTGAAGCTCTGGAAGAACCTCGGGACGCTCTACGGAGCGGCGGGCGACGCGCCGACCGGGCTCGAGGCGATGACGCCGTGGAAGATCAAGAGGGCGTTCTCGTGGTGGGACGCGCCCGAGGTGACGGGCGACGAGCAGCAGGGGCTCACGAGCGCCGCGCGCACGCTGCTCGCATCACTCCTCGCGTTCCACGAAGCGGTACCCGCCTCGCTCTTCGGCGTCGACGCGCATCCCGAGGTGCGCGAGGCGCTGCGCTTGCTCGCCGACAAGTGCCTCGTGCAACGCTGGAGCGACGGTACCGTCTCCGTCCCTGCGGTCGCACGCGAGCTGATCCAGGCCGATGTCACGCCGACCAGGGACGACCACGTGCGGGCCTTCGCCTATTACGCGGAGAGGCCGCGTCAGGCGGTCGGGCTCTTCCGGGCAGAGCTGCTGCGGCACGCGTCGCTTGCCGGTCTCGACGACCGCCTCGAGGAGCTGCTCGTGGCCGAAGCGCGGCGCGGACGAGCGCTCTTTCCGCTCGAGCCCCGCACCGAGCTCGTGGTCCTCGCGGGTATCGAGGCGCTCGCGAGCCGTGCAGCGCTCCCGACGGAGGTGCGCCTCCTGCAATCGCGCATCCTCGCGCGCAACGGCGCCACCGAGCGCGCCCTCGACATCCTCGACGCTCTCCCGCTTCCACGCTCCACCACGGAGATCGATCGCGCGCTCATCCAGCTCGTCCGCGCGAACTTCGCGGAGGCGGAGATCGGATTCGAGGCTGCGGCCCGCCACGCCAAGGACGACCCGATGCAGCGCGGCTACGCGCTCGCCATGCTCATCGACGTTCATCGGCAGCGCGGCCGCATGCGGCTCGCGCGAGCGACACGGCAGCGGCTCGGCGACGCCCTTGCGCCGCTCGGCGTGTTCGGTCTCGCGGTGTGCGCGGTCGTCGACGCCGTCCTGGAGTACGACGCCGAGCGGTACACAGAAGCGCTCGACAAGATCGACCTTGCGCTGAGCCTCGCCGGTCAGCTCGGCATGAATGGGGCCGACCTACCGGTGGTCTCGTCGTTGATGGAGGCGTCGCGCGCCGCCGCGGGGATGGGGCGCGCCGCGGAGACGAATGCGACCCTCGAGTCGACGGCGTTCTTCGGCCTCGTGGCGGTGACGTTGCGTGCCGAGGCTGCCGCCGCGTGCGGCGAATACGATCGCGCGCAGCCGCTCGTCGAGCTCAACCTCGGGGCCGCGCAGCAGGCCTATCCGCTGATCGCCATCGGCAAGCTTCGGTTGCTGGGCGTCTGCGAGCTGACGACCGGCGACCTGAAAATGGCGCGCCAACACGTGGAGCGCGCCCTGCGCTTCCCGCACATCGCGGCGTGTCCGAGGTGGCGGCGCCGCTTGACCGAGGTTCTCGTCGAGGTCGACATCCTCCAAGGTGAGCTCACGCGCGCCCGCGAGACGCTCGACCGCGAAGGCCGTGCGCTCTGGCGAGGGCGCAGGAGCCGCGCGAACGTCCAGCGGCTCGACACGATGCTCCGCCTCCTCGAAGGCCGCGCCGATACGATGCGGTTCTCGAGGTCGAGAGGCAGCGTGCCCGACATCGCCAGCGGCGAGAGCGAGGCCTCCGCGCTCGAGATGCGGCTTGCGCGCGGATGGCTACGTGGCGTGAGCGCGCGCGCCGAACGGCTCGAGGCCTTCGCGCGCGAGCGCAGCTTCCATCATCTCGGCGCGCGAGCGCGCCTCATCGGGGCGGAAGCCCTCCTGCGGCGCGGCGACTTCGATGCCGCGCATGGTGTGCTGAGCGAGGTGCTCACCGACGCAACGCAAAGGCGCTACGTCCGGGAGAAGCTCCTCGCCCGTGCGCTGCTCGCGCGGCTTGCGCGGTCGCAGGGCGAAGATCACGAAGCCTCGGAGCACCTCGCGCGCGCGGCGCGAGAGGCCGAGGCCGCGCATCGCTGGGTCGAGCACGAGGCGATGGTCGTCGCGCAACGCGCGATTGCAGGGGTCGGCAACGCAACGATTCCAGGTCGTGCTTCTCCGGCCGCACGGCTTGCCGCGCGGCTCGGTCTGAACGTGACGCTCGACCGCTGCTGGCGCGCGAGCACCACGGCCGCGCCGCGTTTCGTCGACGCGGCGCACGCACGCGAGCTGCTCGCGGCCACGCGCAGCCTCGTCGTCGACGAGACCAGCTGCACCGTCTACGTCGACGGCACCAAGCACGATCTCTCGAATCGCCCTGCGCTGTGGAGCGCGCTCGCTGCCTTGCTACGCGAGCCAGGCGAGACCATCGCGGACGCCGAGCTCGTGCGGCGGATCTGGGACGTCGAGTACCATCCCGTGCGCCACCGCAGCCGGGTGGCGGTCACGATCAAACGAGTCCGCGACATCGTCGGCGAGGGTCGCATCGTCTGCACGGCATCGAGCTACGCGTTCGATGCGCGACCTGAACTCGCCCGGCTGACGTGGCGCTGACGGGGATACGATCCGAAGCTGGTCACCGAGCCGACCAGAGGGAAATGCGCGCAGCTCTGCGACCAAACGTCGGGCGCCGCGATCATCGCCGTTCGCGTCGGGGCCCGAGGCCGGTATGGCTGGAGACTGGGCGTCGTTTCGCTCGAGGAGGAAATTCGATGGCAAGGACCCCGCTCTTCGCTCGCATGCTCCGCACCTTCCGCACCGCGGAATCGCCGGCCCCGGCAGACGAGGCCGTCGAGAGCGCGCACGAACGTGCGGTGTCCCGGCGCCGGATCCTGGAGCTGGGCGGCGCGGCAGCAGCGACGCTCGCCTCCCCGCAGCTCTTGACGGCGTGCGCGGCGCCGGGCGGCGAGCCCGAGCCGCTCGGCCGGACGCGGTCCGCCGCGCAGACGTCGTCGGCGAACGTCGGGGTCGTCGGTGCGGGCATCGCGGGGCTCGCGTGCGCGAAGGAGCTCGTTCGACGCGGCGTCGTCGACGTCACCGTGCACGAGGCGAGCGCGCGCGCCGGCGGGCGGATCTTCTCAGCGACGAACGATCCGAGCTTCGGTCAGGCCTACGAAAAGGGCGGCGAGCTCATCGACACCGCGCACAAGACGATGCTCGCGTACGCGCAAGAGCTCGGGCTCCAGCTCGAAGACGTGAACAAGAGCGGGCTCGACACGTTCTACCACTTCGGCGGAGAGCGGATCGCCGAGCGCGTCATGGTCGACGAGTACCGCGTGCTCGTCGACGCGATGCGCGCGGACCTGCGGACCATCGGCTTCCCCACCGCCGACGCGAGCACGCAGGCCGAGCGCGACATCGACCAGATCAGCCTCGCACAGTGGCTGACGCAGAAGAACGCCGCGCCGCACATCAAGGCGCTCATCAACGTCGCCTACACGATCGAGTACGGCGTCGACCCCTCGGCGATGAGCTGCCTGTCGTTTCTGATGTTCGCGAAGGCATCGCGCCAAGCGAAGCTTCGCCTCTGGGGCAACTTCAGCGACGAGCGCTATCACGTCGTCGGCGGCAATCAGCAGATCACCGACGGCCTCGCCGCGCAGCTCGGGAGCAAGGTCGTCTACGGGCGGAAGCTCGTCGCGGCGAAAAAGCTGAGCGACGGTCGGGTCCAGCTCACCTTCAAGGAGGGCAACAAGACCGTGACCGCGACGCACGACGCTGTCGTCTTCGCGATCCCCTTCCCGCTGCTCCGCGACATCCAGCTCGATCCATCGCTCGGCCTCCCGAGCTGGAAGCGTGATGCGATCAACCAGGCGCTCCACGGCGACAACTCGAAGCTGATGGTGAGCTTCACCGGGCGCCCTTGGGCGGAGGCCGGCTGCAGCGGCGGGGTCTTCTCGAACCTGCCCTACCTCCAGAGCACGTGGGAGACGAGCCCGTCGACCGCGACGGCGGCGCGCGCGATCCTGACGGACTACACGGGCGCGGCGCTCGCGCGCGGCCTCCTTCCGTCGAACGTGCAGACCGAGGCGGGCCGCTTCCTCGCCAATCTCGACGCCGTCATCCCGGGCACGAAGGCGCGCGCGCGCAAGGACGCGCGCGGCAACGTCGTGGCGCACCTCGAGAACTGGTCGTTGAATCCACTGAGCAAGGGCGCGTACACCGCGAACCAGTGCGGGTACTTCACGAAGCTCGAGGGCCTGGCGGCCAAGCCGGTCGCGAATCTCTTCTTCGCCGGCGAGTACACGGATTCGTTCTACTCGTGGCAGGGATTCATGGAGGGTGGCGCGCTCTCCGGTCTGCGTGCGGCCGCGGAGGTCGACGCCGCGGTCGGCTGACGAGGCGTCCGTCGGCGGCGGCCGCGCGCGGGGGGCGCGAGGGGGGCGCGAGGGGGGGCGCGCGCGGACGCGGAAAGCGAGTAGGCTGACGCGCGCATGTCCACGCATCGCGCGACGGTGGCCTGGAAGCGTTCGACCCCCGACTTCGTCCCGGCCACCTACGACCGCGGTCACGTCGTCACCTTCGGCGGTGGTGCGCGGCTCGAGGCGTCGGCGGCGCCCGAATACGGCGGCGACGCCGGAAAAGCCAACCCGGAGGAGCAGCTCGTCGGCGCGCTCTCGAGCTGCCACATGCTCACCTTCCTCGCGCTCTGCGCGCGGCGCGGCCTCGTCGTCGATGCCTACGACGACAACGCGGAGGGCCTCCTCGAGAAGAACGCCGAGGGCCGACTCGCGGTCACGCGCGTCACGCTCCGACCGCGCGTCGCGTTCGCGGAAGGAACGAGCGTCGAAGCGGCGAAGCTCGACGAGCTGCACGCCTCGGCGCACCGCGGCTGCTTCATCGCGAGCTCGGTGAAGACAGCGGTGACGATCGAGCCGCGCTGACCGCCGCGACGCGCCGGCTTGCGCCGCAACGTCGTCGTCGGCTGTCCCAGCCAGGGGCGGATGCGCTGACGCTTCCGAGGCGACCACCTCGCGGAAGCCCAGCAGCGCGTCGGCGTTCATCTCCGAGCTCGTACGGCCCGGCGCTGGTCTCGAAGCCGTCCGGCTCGTCGCCGGTCACTCGAAGCTCGAGCTGACCTGACGGTATGCCCACGGGAATGCGGCGGACCTCCGGTCCGCGATGGCGAAGCTCTCGGAGTGACGGTCCCGCGTCGGCAGTCCGAGGAGCTGGGACACGGCGGCGACGACAGAATCGCCCCCGCGACGTTCGTGCGGTTCTTCTCGGCCTTCTAGAACGACTGGTCGGGGAGGCGGGATTTGAACCCGCGACGACAAGCACCCAAAGCTTGTGCACTACCGGACTGTGCGACTCCCCGGGACGAAGCGAGCGTGTTCTACCACGGCTCCCGCCGCCGCGCCGCAGTCGCGTTTCGCGCCGCCGTGAGCGCTCGCGCCGCGCTCGAGGTCTTCGGCTCGGCGCAACAGTTCCGCGCGGTTCCGAGCCGGCGCGCCGCTCGCATCACGCGCGCGCATGGAGCTCGAACGTACTGCTCACCCTCTTCGCACCACTCGCACCGCGCGCACGACGGATGCGTTCGTGTCCGGCATGGCTGGCGCAGCCACCGTCACGCTCGTCCACGAGACCGTTCGGCAGCTGGTGCGGAAGCCGCCGCGCATGGACCTGCTCGGCATGAACGCGCTCTCGCGGATGCTGCGCGCGTTCGGGATTTCGCCTCCGCGCGGGGAGCGCCTTCGCGGCATCACGATGCTCGGCGACATCGTTGCGAACGCCGCCTACTACGCGCCGGTCGTCGCGAGCCGTCGCTTCACGATGACGACGGGAGCGCTGCTCGGCGTGGCGGCCGGAGTCGGCGCCGTGGTGCTCACGCCGATGCTCGGGCTGCCGAAGCGCCATCGCGGCAACGACGTCCGCACGCAGCTCATGACGGTCGGTCTCTATACGATCGGCGGCATCGCGGCGGCAGCGACGTCTTCGTTGCTGCGTAGGCGCGCGACGTCCAACGCGACCTGAGTGCACGCGCGGGAAGGCACGGCGGGTCAGCGAACCGCGCGGAGCTTCCCGATCGCCTCGGGGAGCCCCGCCGGCGTGGCGCGCAGCTTGATCCAGAGGTGATCGCGATCCGTTTCGATCGAGCGGATGCCGAGCACGGGCGCGACGATCGAGAGGATCTTCTTCACGCGCGGGTCGTTCGCGAGCTTCGGCACTTTCATGAGGTCGAGCACGATGCGATCGCCGTCGGCCTCGACGACCGCCGGCGGCCGCTTCGGGATGAACTTCACGAGATTGCCCGGCTTCGAGAGATCGAGCGCACCGGACTGGATGAGCGTCGCGACGGGCGAATCGCTCTCGCCTGCGAGCGCAAGCTTCACGTCGCGGAGACGCAGGCCGACGCGGACGGACTCCTCGGTGATCGTGACCTCGTCGATCTTGAGGGCCGCCGTCGCGCGGACCGGCGTCCCCATCGCGTCGACGACGGCGCTGAAGCGCAGCGCGGGCGGCACGCTCGTGATCTCCACGTCCTTCGGCGCCTTCTTCCCCTGAAGATTGCCGGCGAGCCAGCGCAGCGAGGCGAGTGGAACGCCGAACGTGAGCCCCGTCGCATTCACCGCTTGCCGCACGACCTCGTCGGGGTTCTTGCGGACGTAACCGACGGCAGCCTTGAGCATCGCGCGCGGACTGAACATGGGATGGCCGCCGAGGGTATCGGGGCTCGCGAACGATCACAACGACGTGCCTCGTGAGTCTCGCGACACGGTGCGTCGGAGCGCGACCGCACGCACGCCCTCCGTGCCGATCACGGCCTGCGTACGCGCGCGATGCGGCCGTCCGGCCCACTCCCGTAGACGAGATAGACGTACTCGCTGTTGTTCACGGCGAGCGCGCGAATGTTGCGCGGCGCACGGGCGATGAGCTTCGGCGTCGGCGACGGGGCGGGTGGCGCGTTGCGCGGAAACGCGAAGAGATCGCTGCCGGTCGAGTAGTAGACGAACGTGTCGTCGACGGCGAGCGTCGTCGCGCCCGGCGTGTGGACGGGTACGTTTGCGCCGTTCGAAGATGCGGCAAGGGCGGATCGGATGAAGTCGCCGGAGATCCAGTACGCGCGGCCGCCGCGGACGACGGCAACGCGCGTGAGGTCGTCGACGGCGACGCGGTGGTACGGCATGTCGAGTGGCCCCGTTCGACAATAGATGCCGGCCTCGCCATTGACCGATCCTGCGAAGCACACGTCCGACCCCGCGACGTCGACCGCAGACACGCTCGTGAGCACGCCCGAGTCGTCGTGCAGCATGGTCACGCAGGTCGGCGTACCCGCGTCGTTCGTCGTGCAGCGTCGGACGTTGGCGGTGCCGACCCCGCGCGCGGCGACGAGCCACGCCGTGCTCGCGGCGACGAACTGCGTGGGCTCCTCGACGTAGTCGAGGTCGTTGCCGCTGGGCTCCACGAAGCCGATCCCGTTCGGGTTCGCGCCCGGCTCACGTGCAAAGTACACGCGCGGCTCCTTGACGGCGATGGACGCTACCCCACTCCGGGCGAGGATCCGTGAAGCGACCGTCGTCGTTCCGGGGACCTTCGGAACGGGAGCACGCCAGATGCCGCCACTCATATCGGGACCCGACGGGTCGGCGTAGTCGGCCACGTACACGGCGTTCCCGTCGACGGTGATCGCGATGGGATTCGTCAGCTCGTTCGGTTTGACGTGCAGGCCCGTCGCGAACTCGAACGGCGCGCACACGCCCGCGTCGGAGCAGCCGCCTTCGCACGCTGCGGCGCATGCCGGCGGTCCGTCGACGGCCACGCCGTCGGGCGGCGCGCCGTCCGGCTGCGTGCCGGCGTCATCGAGCGGCGGCGCGGCATCACCGTTCGTCGGCGAATCGTCGGCGTCGGCTCCACCGAAAGAGCTACACCCGAACGCAAGCGACGCGCCGAACGCAAACCCGGCGAGCGCCGCCGCTGTCGCGACGTGAGGGCCTCGAACTTTTCGCACGGAGCGCACCGAGCGATGCTATCGCGAGTCTCCGCCTCCGTTGCACGTCTGCACGTCGCCTGCTGATTGCGGCGCGAGAAGGCGTGTGGATGCGCGTGCGTGCGCGTCGAGCAGCGCGCATGTGGGCGGGCGGTCGGCGGCGTGGCGGCCGCGTCGATGCAGCGGCGTCGGCGCAGCGCGCGCGCATGGGCGGCGGCCTGCGCGACAAAGGCAACGGCAACGGCGCGGGGCCGGAGCCGGAGCCGGCGGGCTCGAACGCGAAAGCGCCCCGACTCACCGGCGGGACCGGGCTTCGGGACGCTTTCTTGCGTGACGAACCTATCGGGGGTGGAGCAGAGGGGGATCGAACCCCTGACCTCCGCATTGCGAACGCGGCGCTCTCCCAGCTGAGCTACTGCCCCGGAGGTACTACCGATTTGTCGTCGGTGTGGCGGCGCACATTACGCGCTGAGCTTTGGATGTCAAGGTCAGATGTGGATGTCGCCGGGTGCAGGCTGCACGGCCGGCGCGTCGTGTCCGTCGGGGCGCGGCGCGCGCGGTCCACCGTCGACACCGTTCGGAGAGACACCGCCGCTCGACGACCCTGTCTCGCCGCTGCCGCCACTGCACGTGCCCTCGCGCGTCGACTCGCCGATGCCGTCGAAGACGCACTGCCCCGACGGGCAGTCGGCGTCGACGTGGCAAGCCCGCGTGGCTCCTGCAGGCGCACGCCAGTCGTAGCGATTGCGCGGCGGACGGCACGCGCCGAGGGCGAGAGCGGACGCGAGCGTCACGAGCGCCGTGATGGCCGCGGCCGGCCGGACCGCGCTCCCGAAGTGGTTCTTCGCCATGAGCGGCTACCTGTAGCCCGACACGAGCGCTTGCGCCAAGAGGCCCCAACCGTCGATCGCGACGAACAGCAGGAGCTTGAATGGAAGGCTCACTTGCGTCGGGTTCAGCATCTGCATCCCGAGCGCGAGGAGCACGTTTGCGACGACGAGATCGATGACGAGGAATGGGAGGTAGACGAGAAAACCGATCGCGAACGCTTCGGTGAGCTCGGTGACGACGAACGCCGGTACGAGAACGGTGAGATCGTCGGCAGCGACCTTCGCGCGCTCCGCCTCTGGGCGCGCGTTCTTGGCGACGACGAGGAAGCGCGCTCGCTCCTTCTCGCTCGCGTTGTTCTTGAGGAACTCGCGCATGGGCTCGCGTACCGCGTCGATGCCTTTTTCGAGCAGCGCGGTCGTGTCCTCTTTCCCGCGCGTCGCGCTGACGAGCGGCGTCACGCGGTCGAGGATGCGTTGGCCCACGGGCGCCATGGCGATGAGCGTGAGCGCGGTCGCGAGCGCCATCACGACGGTGTTCGACGGCACGGACTGCGCGCCGATCGCGCTGCGCACGATCTGGAGCACGGTCGAGATCTTCACGAACGCGGTGACGCCCATGAAGACGAACGGCAAGAGCGAGACGAGCGCCAGCGCGACCACGAGCGCGATGGGCCGCCCGAGGACGTCGTCGACGCGGATGTCACCGCCGTTTGCGCCGCCACCACCACCGCCTGCTGCGGCCGCCGCCGGCGCGAGGAACGCGAGCATCATCGAAGCGGCTCCCCGTCGGCGGAGGGCGATGGCGCGGAGGTGGATGGGGAGGTCGCGGGGGCGGCGGCGGTCGCGGGGGCGGCGGCGGCGGCGGGGGCGGCGGCGGCGGGGGCGGCGGCGGGGGCGGCGGCGGGGGCCTTTCGCAGCACGCGCGCGAGGACGTCGGAGAACGGCGGCGCGACGGACGAAGCGGCCGGCGGCAGCTCCGATGCGGTCACTTCTCCGAGGCGAGTGAACCCGGCCTCCGACGCCCCGACGACGATGACCTGCCCGCCGACCTGCACGAGGTAAATCGCGCGGCGCGCGTCGAGCGGCAGCTGCCCGACGAGCTGGATCGGCCCGCGCGGCCTCCCCACCCCGAGCCGCCGCGCGCCGTAGAGAACGACGAACGCAAGCCCGCAAACCGCGAGCAACGTCACAAACGTCTCGACGAGATACCCCGCGTACGACCCCATCCCGCTCGCCGCGGACCATCGACGAAGCGCGCCGCAGAATCAACCCCGGAGGTGCTCCCGCCCGCGTTTCGCGACTCGGAAGGTCGCCAGCGTGCCGGCGGGCGGCCGCCGGGAGGAGGCGCCCGCCGGGAGGAACCCCGGTGGCGACGAGAGACGCGTTCGGGCTGAAACGCGCGGCGAAATGCAGGCCGAAACAGGAACCCCGGAGACTGCAGACAGGAACCCCGGAGACTGCAGACAGGAACCCCGGTGGACCAGGAGCTGGACCAGGAGCGGCGTGCGGCGGCTTCAGGGCGTCGGAACGGGGCAGCGATAACGATGCAAGTTCGAGTAACAGCCGCCGCCTCCGCTGCCCCAGGTGACGACCTCGTCGTGCACGAGCGTCCGCGAGCCGCCGGAGAGCTCGACGCTCCATTGGTCGACCTGCCGCTCGCTCGTGCATGCCAGGAAGGCATCGAGCTCGCCCGAGCGCGGGTCGTTCGACGGCGCTGGAGCCTTCAGCAAGCAGGAACGCCCGTTGCCGTTCGGCTTCGCCTCGACGGTCCGCGTCGTCGTCTCGTCCGGCGCGCGGCCGGGCTGCGGCTCGCCGCACGTCCTCTCGTAGATCTCGACAGTGCAGGTCGCTGTGAATCCGCACGGCGGGCAGCCGGGACCGCCATCGCAGCGCTGCGTAGAAGGGTTGCAGTGGCCCGTCGCGCAGAGCTGGTCCGAGGTGCAGCTCGCGCCGAAGTCGCGCGACTTCTCCGGGTAACAAACCGAGACGGTCCGGCCGTCGAGCGCCGCGCAAACCAGCATCGGTCCGCAGGCGTCGATCCCGTAGTCCTCGCAGCAAGACTGCGTCGCGCCGCGTGCCTTCCCGGTCCCCGGCTCGCACGCGGGCCGAACCGGCGGCGCCGAACCGCCGTCGCCGCCGGTCGAATCGGACGGCAATGTAGCCGCGGCATCGCTGACTGCGCCTCCCGCGGGCCACGTCGTCCCCGACGAGCACCCGCCGCCGACGATCCCGGTGAGCAAGAGAAGGCCTGATGTGAGAGCGGAGGAACGGATGGCGAGCATGCCGCTCAGAGCCCGCGGCGCAGCGAACGTCGCACGCTTTGTGCGCGCGCAGAGCGGCGGAGAACGGTCGCACGCCGATCCGACGCAGCGGGCACACAGGGAGCCCACGCGCCAATGCAGGCGTCCAAGCAGGCCGCGAAGACAGGAACCCCGGAGCCGTCGCCCATCGCAAACGGCAGCAAAATGCGGCCCTTCTTTCGGCGTGGAAAGGAACCCCGGAGCGGTTCCATGCCGGCTGCAGCTTAGAACCCTGCAACGAGGCCGTGGGAACCACCCAGCGTCCCGATGTCGACCACGCGTCGAGGCCGCTCGACGCTCGCATGCATGCGCAAACCCGGCCTCGGCGTTGACGCGTCGCGAAAAGCCCCGTAAACGCGTTGCTCGTCTTGGCACTCGTCGTCCAGAAGTACGGCGGCACGTCCGTCGGTTCCCTCGAGCGAATCCGCAACGTCGCGCGTCGCGCCCTCGCCGCACAGAAGAACGGCGACGACGTCGTCGTGATCGTCAGCGCCATGAGCGGCGAGACGAACCGCCTGCTCGGCCTCGCGCACGAGATGGTGAAAGTGCCGGACGCGCGCGAGATGGACGTGATCGCCGCGACGGGCGAGCAGGTATCCGCCGCGCTCACCGCAATGGCCATCCAGTCCGAAGGCGGACAGGCCCGTTCGCTCCTCGGCCATCAGGTGAAGATCCTGACCGACGGGGCGTTCACGAAGGCGCGCATCAAGACCATCGAAGGCTCGAAGATCTTCTCGACGCTGAAGAAGGGTCAGATCGCCGTCGTCGCCGGGTTCCAGGGAGTCGACGACAACGGCGACATCACGACGCTCGGCAGAGGCGGCTCCGACACTTCCGCCGTTGCCATCGCAGCCGCGATCGGCGCGAACGCCTGCGAGATCTACACGGACGTGGATGGCGTCTACACGACGGATCCGAACGTGTGCCCGTCGGCGCGGAAGATCCCGCGCATTTCGTACGAAGAGATGCTCGAGCTCGCATCGCTCGGCGCGAAAGTGCTGCAGATCCGCAGCGTGGAGATTGCGATGAAGTACGGCGTACCCGTTCACGTGAGGAGCTCGTTCTCGGACGCCGAAGGCACGTGGGTGACGGGCGAAGACAAGTCGCTGGAGGACGTGGTCGTCGCCGGCGTCGCGTACGACAAGAACGAGGCGCGCGTTCACGTCGTTGGCGTGAACGACAAGCCGGGCGTCGTCGCGGAGCTCTTCGGCGCTATGGCCGACAAGAACATTTCCGTGGACATGATCATCCAGAACGCGACGCGGAACGACGCGGAGCGCACGGACGTGACGTTCACGCTCGGCAAGACCGACCTCGCGCGCGCGAAGCCGTTCATCGAGGAGGTCGCGAAGCGGCTCGGCTCGACGGAGGTTCGTTACGACGATGACATCGTGAAGGTCTCGATCGTCGGCCTCGGCATGCGCTCGCACGCGGGCATTGCCGCGAAGATGTTCCGCATCCTCGCGGGCGAAGGCATCAACATCCAGGCGATCTCGACGTCCGAGATCAAGGTGAGCTGCCTCGTGCATCAGAAGTACACGGAGCTCGCCGTCCGCGCCCTTCACGACGGCTTCGGCCTCTCGAAAGAGAAGTAGCCGCCGCGCGAGCGACGGCTCCGAAGCGAAGCCGCCGCTGCGCGGCCGCCGCCGCCGCTCCCGGGTTCCTGTCGGGCCCGGCCCATTCCCGCTGAAAAGACAGCCGTTCGCGTACCCCGATCGCTCCGGGGTTCCTGTCGCCTCGACGCCGCCGCGCGCGAAACCGCGGGATTCTGCGCGAAGAGGCTCTCCGGGGTTCCTGACGACGCGACGAGCGGCGTGGTTTTCGCGAAACTGACGCGCGCCGCGGGCCGACCAGGGGAGGCATGACGGCGCCTCGCCAGGTTTTCGCTGGGGACTACTACCTCGTGACGCGTCGGTGCACGCAGCGGCAGTTCCTGCTGCGCCCCTGCGAGTACGTCGACCAAGTTTACTTGTACTGCCTCGGCGAGGCTGCGCTGAGGTTCAACGTCTCGCTCTGCGCCTGGCTCGCGATGAGCAATCATCACCACGTCGTCGTTCGCGACAACGATGGGCGCCTGCCCGAGTTCCTCGCGCACCTGCACAAGATGATCGCGAAGGTGCTGAACGAGCACTGGGACCGCAGCGAGAACTTCTGGTCCAACGAGCAAGCGAGCGCGGTACGGCTCGCGCGTCCCGCAGACGTGCTCTCGAAGATCATCTACACGCTCGCGAATCCCGTCGCTGACCACCTCGTCGCGCGCGCAGAAGAGTGGCCCGGCGCATCCTCGCTTCGTCTGAACCTGCACGGCGGCGCCATCACCGTCGAGCGCCCCGCGTTCTTCCGCGCCGACGGTCCGATGCCCGCAAAAGTGTCGCTTCACGTGGAGCGGCCGGTCGGCTTCGAGGACCTCACACACGAAGGTTGGGCGAAGCTCCTCACCGACGAGCTGCGCGCCTCCGAAGCCGCCGCACGAGAAACTCGCAAGCAGGAGAAGGTGCTCATCCTGGGTGCAAAGGCAGTTCTTGCGACGCGCCACACGGATTCTGCGAAGACGCGCGAGACCGTCCGCGCGCACAACCCGGTGTTGGCGTGCCAGGACGCAGAGCTTCGAGTGCACCTCCTCGCCGCCATTCTCACGTTCCGCTTTGCACACCGCGAGGCGCGGCGTGCCTGGCGAGCAGGCGACCACACGGCGCGATTCCCTCCGGGCACCTACTCGATGCGCGCGCTCGGTGCGCGGTGTGAACGATCGCCGAAAGCAGCCGCGCCTCCCGACGGAGCGGTGCGCGCAAGACTTCGCGGGCCGAGCGGTCCCGCAAAAACGAAACCAAAGCCGGCGCGCATCACAGCAGCGCGAGGCACACGACGAGCGTCGGCAACGTAGCCGCGGCACCCACGACGATGAACCTCGCGACGGACAGTGACACGCCCGCGCGGTTCAGCGTCTCGAGCCAGAGGAGGCCGGCGAGCGAGCCCATCGGAAAGAGGCGCGGCCCCAAATCACCGCCGACGAGCGCCGCGAGCACCTCGCGGGAATGCGACGTGGAGAGCGCCAGCATGTTCAAGTTCGCCATCGGGTGGTTGTTCAACACGGCTGACCCGAGTGCGGAGATGACGCCGACGCGCAGTGGGGACCCGCCGCGATAGAGACCCGTCAGCCGTTCGACGACGCCGACGTTCTTCAGCCCGACCGAGAGCACGAGGACAGCGACGAGGAACACCAGCACGTCAATGTGCAGCTCGTCGCGCACGATGCTGCTCGGCCGGTGCCCGGTGCGCGCAGCAATCGTCACGAGGAGAAGCGCTCCGGCGCACGCGACGATCCACACCGGTCCGTCGAAGAGGGAGACGACCGGGTACGCGAGGACGACGACGCCGAGCGCGGCGAGGATGACCTTCTGGGGTGCAGAGAGCGACGCGGACAGCGTGTGCACGGAGTCTTCCGCGGTCGGCACGGCGTCGCGGAGCTCGCGGCGGAAGAGGATGCGCAGCACGCCGAACGTGACGACCGCGCCAGCGACGGACGGCAGTGCCATTCGCATCGCGTACTCGTTGAAACCGATGCCGGCGAACGACGCGACGACCATGTTCATCGGGTTCGAGACGACGAGCGGAGCGATGCCTGCGGACAGGAAGACCGCGAACGCGAGCGGAACAACGAGCGACGGATAGCGGCGCTTGGCGGCGGCGACGACGATCGGGGTGACAAGCAGGATCGCAGAGTCGTTGTTCAGGACCGCCGCCGTCAGCGCTCCGAAAAGGAACACCATCGCGAAGAGACGCGTGGCGGAGCCGCGCGCGCGGCGGAAGACGAAGTCGGCGACGCCGTCGAGCACGCCCACGCGCCGAGCAACCCCGGTCATCAGCATGATCGAGACGATGCCGACGAGCGGGCGCCACATGGTGCGCGCGGCCCACGTGACGTCTGCAACGCGTACCGAACCGACCGCCGCCAGGAGCGCGACGCCGGCGAGCGCCGCCATTGCGGGCGTCACGCGGAACCGCGCGCCGATCCGAGGACGCGTGACGACGAGCCCGAGGGTGACTGCCACGGTCGAGTAGGTCAGCACCTCCACGGCCGATGCAGCGTGCACGCGTAATGCCGCACCGGGCACGCACATCGCCCGACGCGACGGCACCCGCGCGGGGCGCACGGCGGCGTCGCCGACGCCGCTGCGCCGCCGGCGTCGCTGCGCATCGCCATTCTCTCCGGGGTTCGTTTCGATGTCGCGCCGTCATGCGCAATTTCGCGGTGTTCCGCGGGACGGGCGCATGACGGATTGCTCCGGGGTTCCCGCCCGGCGGCGGGCTTCTTCGTGCGCCTCGGACGGCTGCTGAGCGAGAACGGCGCTCTTCGCGACGCGGCTACGCGTTACAGCGGTGTGTCAGCTCGCGCGGCCGGACCGGCGGATGGATCGAGGCTGATCCCGCGGACGCGAGGGCTGCGTACCGCGGCGGGGCGGCGGCGCATCGAGGGAGGCACCCACGACGGGCGCAAGGGAAGTGCCCCACGCGTACAGCGCATCGAGGACGGCGCGCAGTGACTCGCCGCGCGGCGTCAGTGAATACACGGCGCGGGTTCCTCGCGAGCGCACCACGAGGCCGTGGTCCGCGAGGTCCGTCAACCGCTGCGTGAGCATCTTGTCGCTGACGCGCGGGACGAGCCGCCGGAGCTCACCGTACGACTTCGGGCCGTTCTTCAGCTGCGCGAGGAGGACGGCTTTCCACTTTCCGCCGAGCACCTCGAGCGAGAGCTCGACGGGGCAACCGAACCTGCGAGCAAGCGACGATGCCATGGGTCGCGGTGGCGGCGAGCCTAAGCGGTTGGCAGGCCCACGACAACACACCAGCCGGTGCGTTGCGTCTGCCGGTGTGGAGGAGCACCGTGACGCGCCATGATCGTCGAATACATCCGCTATCGAATCGAAGAAGCCCGCACCGACGCGTTCCACGAAGCGTATCGGGGCGCCGCAGAGAGCCTGCGCGCGTCGCCCCATTGCCTCGCGTACGAGCTCACGCGCTGCTCTGAAGCGCCCACGGATTGGACGCTGCGCATCGAGTGGGACTCGGCCGACGGTCACATGCAGGGCTTCCGGAAGAGCGCGCAGTTCGGACCATTCCTCGCATTGGTCCGGCCGTTCATCAGCGACATCCAGGAGATGCGCCACTATGACGTGACCGATCTCGCCTGGCGGCGTCCGTAAGCGAGCTTCACGAGGTTGTGCGGCGCAGCTCACGACGTCGCTGGGCGGCGCGGCGCACCGTCGTCGGAAGGAACCCCGGAGCCCTCCATCGCTGCAATTCCGCAGGAACGACGGCACCGCGACAGGAACCCCGGAGGGCACTGGCGCAGCAAATCCGCGCGAATCACGCCGCAGAGACACGAACCCCGGAGCGCCCCGGAGCGCGCTGAGCGCCCCGGAGCGCGCTGGAGGGCACTGGCGCAGCAAATCCGCGCGAATCACGCCGCAGAGACACGAACCCCGGAGCGCCCCGGAGCGCGCTCGCGCGGCGCGGCGCTTAGAAGCCCCACATGTATTCGAGGCGGAGTTGGGCCGTGGTGTAGGAGGGGTACGTGCTCAGGTCGGTCAGCAGGAAGTGTTGGCGCGCGGCGAGGCCGACCGACCAATGGCGGGAGAGTTGGTAGTCGACGCCGACGGCTAGGGCGGCGCCCGCCGCGAACTGGCTGCCGTCGATCGTGCCGCCTGACAGGCGGTAGCCGCTTGCCAGCACGCCCACGTACGGCACCCACTGCAGGATGTCGATCACGTAGCCGACGCCCGCGGAGACGTGGTCGACCTCCGCCGGCCGCGTCCGCGGCGCGTCCGGGTAGTCCACTTGCTGGTTCGCTGCGACGACCGAGACGTTGCCCTCTGCCATGAAGTTGAACTGATCGGTCAGGCCGTAAGCGTAGTGAACGCCGCCGCCGAAGCCGACGCTCATCGTCGACTTGTCTTCCACCTTGAGCAGCGACAGCGACGGCGAGAGGCCGAGGTGATGCTGCCGCTCGATGGCCCGTGCGTCTCGCGGCGCCGACGCGCCAGCCGCGCAGGCCACCGCCACGATCGCCGCGCCGAACCCGCGCCGAACGCGGACCACCGCATCGCGTGCTGCCCCGCAGCGCGGTGCTCGCGCGCCCGCGCCGCTGCGGACGATATGCGCCCTTTTCATGTCCGCCGTCCGCTCCACGCTCATCCGCTCACCCGCTCACTGCACCGAAAGGAGCTCGACCTCGAACACCAACGTCGACCGAGGCGGGACGGCAGGCGGCGCGCCGCGCTCGCCATACGCGAGGTCCGGCGGGATGACGAGCTTCCGCTTGCCGCCCGCCTTCATGCCCACGATGCCTTGATCCCAGCCCTTGATCACCTGCCCCACTCCGATGCGCACGGTGAACGGCTCGCCACGCTTCCTCGAAGAGTCGAACTCCTTCCCGTCCGTCAGTGTTCCCACGTAGTGCACGCGGACGTTGTCGCCGCTCTTCACTTCGCGGCCGCTGCCCACCACGAGGTCCGTGACGACGAGGCCACCAGCACCGGCACCAGCACCCGCACCTGCACCAGCACCCGCACCACCACCCGCACTACCCGCAGGCTCACTCAGCACGCGGTCCACGATCCGCTTGAACTTCTCCACCGGCTGCGCGCCCGAGATGAAGTACGGCCCCACCGTGAACGAAGGCGTCCCCGAGATGCCCGCGTCGTCCGCCGCCTTCTTGTCCGCATCCACCGCGGCCTTGTGCGTGCGCTCGTCGAGCGCCTTCCCGAATTTCCGCATGTCGAGGCCGACCTCGGCCGCGTAGCTCTCCAGCGCGGGCCGCTTCAGCCCATCGCGATCCGCCTGATGTGCAAAGAGAAGCTCGCGCATCTTCGAGAACCCGTCGTTGCCCTTCTGCACGAACGCCTCGCGCGCCGCCTCCGCGGCGAGCGGCGCGTCGGCGTGGAACGGAAGCGGCACGTTCCGCCACACGATCTTGATCTTGCCCGGATACGCCTTCAGGAGCTCGTCCATCGTCGGCTCCGCGCGCTTGCAGAAGGGGCACTGGAAATCCGAAAACTCCTGGATCACCACCTTGCCGTTCGCGGCACCTCGGAACGGCGCCGTTCCCGTCGAGGCCACCGACTTCGTCTCGGGGTCCGGCGCACGCTTGCCGTTCTTGATGATGGTCTCGTAGACCGCATTCTTCGCAACGCCGCTCCTCACGAGCGTCTCCGCATTCGCGAGCTCCGCGTCCACCAGCTCCTTGATCTTCTCGTAGGGCTGCGCGCCGACGAGCCGCTTGCCGTTCACGAACAGGTGCGGCGTGCCGCTCGCCTGCACGTCGTCGGCGAGCGCGCGGTCCTCGTCGATCCCCTTCTGGAACGTCTTCGCGCGCACGGCCGCCATCGCCTTGCCGGCGTCGAGGCCTGCGGAGCGCGCCACCGTCTCGAGGTCGGAATCCTCGAGGTGCGGCTGCGAAGCGAAGAGCTTGTCATGCACGCTCCAAAATCCTGCATCGCCCTTCTGCGCGCGCGCCGCCCTCGCGAGATGCGCCGCCGGCATCGCACGCGGGTGGAACGAGAGCGGCTCGTCTTTCCAAACGAAGCGGACCTTGTCTGCGTACTCGCGCTGAATGCGCTCGAGCGTCGGCTCCACCTTTTTGCAGAACGGGCACTGGAAGTCCGAGAACACCACCACCGTGACGAGCGCATTCGCCGGTCCGCGCACCGGAGAGCTGCCCACCGGAACGCGCCACACGGCGACATCCGCCGCCTCCGGTCTGTCGTCGTCTTCGTCGTCGTCGTGCCCGCGGCGCGCAGCCGGTTCCTTGTAGTTCTGCGCAACGGCGCGCGCGTAGACCTTGTCACGTGACGCGCCCGCGGCGACGAGCTCCTTCGCCTTCCCGAGCTCCGCGTCGATGATCGTCTTCCACTTCTCGAGCGGCTGAGCGCCGGACACGGACACCCCGTTGACGAACGACCCTGGCGTCCCGACGACGCCGAGCCGCTTCGCGAGCGCCTCGTCGGCGTCCACCTTCTTCGACCAGCGCTTCTGCGCGAGGCCCTCTTCGATCTCACGCGAGTCTGCACCGGCAGCCACCGCCCACGCGCGAAGCGAGTCGGCGCTCATCAGCTGCTGGCGACGAAACGCCATGTCGTGGAAGCGCCAGAACGCCTCCGAACCGCGCGTCGCGTACACGCCCTGACCGATCTCGGCCGCGCTTCGCGCGTGCTGGTGGAACGGCAGCGGCTCGTTCTTGAACACGATCCGCACGTCGTCGCCGTACGTCTCTTGGACGAGCTCAAGCGTCTGCGCGAGACGTCCGCAGAACGGACATTGCAGATCGGAGAACACGACGATCGTGACGAGCGCGTCGCGCTTGCCGCGAACGGGATCATCTTTGCCGATGGGCACCGCGAGATCGTCCTCGGGCCCCGGCTCCATCGGCGTAGACGCGACCGGCGCGCTCTTGCCGGTGCCCACGACGAGGTTCGCTTCGGTCTTGGGCGCCGCCGTCGGCCCACCGCCGCATGCCGCGAGCAGCGCGAGCCACGCGACGAGCAGAACGGCATGGACGTTTCGGGGCGCACGAAGCAACGGCAGGAACGGCATGGCGCGCGAAGCTTCCGACAAAACGAAGAAGACAGGAAGCGGAGAGAAGCTTCTCCGCATTCCTGCCTTCGTCGGGTCACGCGCGGCGACGAACGCTGCGCTGCACGTCTCGCGCGCCGGCGGAGATCGCCGATGCGCCGTTCACGTCACTTCGATTCCGCGAGCGCGCGGTCGATCAGCTTCTTGAACTTCGGGAACGGCTGCGCGCCGCTCACGTAGTAGCCGTTGATCAGGAACGCGGGCGTGCCGCTGATGCCGATCTCGGTGCCCGCCTTGTCGTCCGCATCCACCGCCGCCTTGTGCGTGTGGTTGTCGAGAGCGGCCTTGAACTTCTCCATGTCGAGGCCGACGTCCTTGGCGTAGTTCTCGAGATCCTCGCGCTTCAGCTTCTGCTGATTCTCGAACATCTTCTTGTGCATCTTCCAGAAGCCGTCCGGGCCCTTCTGCTTCAGGGCCTCACGACCGGCCTCGGCCGCGAGCGGCGCATCGGGGTGCATCGGAAGGGGCTTGTCGCGCCAAACGATCTTCACCTTGTCGCCGTAGGTCTTCTCGATCTCGTTCACCGTCGGCTCGACGCGCGAGCAGAACGGGCACTGGAAGTCGCTCCACTGCTGGATGACGACCTTCGCCTTCGCGCCGCCCTTGAACGCGTTGCCGGCGGGAACGGCCGGAGCGTTCTTCTTCTCCGGCTCCGGCGCGCCCTTCGCGTCCTTCATCAGGTGGTCGTACCAATCCTTGGCCGCGACCTTGCCCTTCTGGTCTTCGAACTTCTTGACTTCCTCGTCGATGATCTTCTGGAACTTCTCGAAGGGCTGCGCGCCCACGAGACGACGACCGTTGACGAAGAAGTGCGGCGTGCCGCTCGCCTGGACGTCGTCCGCGAGCTCCTGATCCGCGTCGATTTCCTTCTTGTACTTGTGGTTCTTGATCGCGTCCTTCGCCTTCGCGACGTCGAGACCGAGATCCGCGGCGACCTTCTCGAGGTCCGCGTCTTCGAGCTTGGGCTGCGACTCGAACAGCTTGTCGTGCGCGTCCCAGAAGCCCTTGTCACCCTTCTGCGCGCGCGCCTCGAGGGCGAGCTCCGCCGCCGGCTCGGCGCGCGGGTGGAACGGAAGCGGCTCGTGCTTCCACACCATGCGAACCTTGTCGCCGTAGGTCTCCTTGATCTTCGCGAGCGTCGGCTCGACGCGCTTGCAGTACGGGCACTGGAAGTCCGAAAAGACCATCACGGTGACCGGCGCGGTGTCCTTGCCCTGGACCGGCGACTTGCCGACCGGGACCTTCCAAACCGTCTTCGTGTCTTCCTGCTCGCCCTCTTCTTCTTCGTGCTGAGCAGGCTTGTTCTTGAAGTTCTCCTTGGACATCTCGACGTAGATCTTGTCCTTCGGAGTACCGCTCGCGATCTTCGCCTGAGCCTTGCCGAGCTCCTTGTCGATCGCTTCCTTGAACTTCTCGAACGGCTGCGCGCCCGAGAGCTCCACGCCGTTGATGCGGAACGCCGGCGTGCCGTTCGCTCCGACCTTGTTCGCGAGCTGCTGGTCTTCGTCGACCTTCTTGGTCGCCTTCTTCGCAGCGAGCGCCGCCTTGTACTGGTTCACGTCGACGCCCGCGGCGACGGCCCACTTCTCGTAGCTCTCGGGCGAGAGCTGCTGCTGGTTCTTGAAGGCGGTGTCGTGGAACTTCCAGAACGCCTCCGAGCCCTTCAGCATGAACACGGTCTGCGCGGCTTCCGCGGCCGGCTTCGCCTTGTCGTGGAACGGGAGCGGCTGGTTCTTCCAGACGATGCGGACCTTGTCCGGACCGTAGGTCTCCTTGACCTTGTCGAGCGTCGGCTCGACGCGCGAGCAGAACGGGCACTGGAAGTCCGAGAACGTCACGATGGTGACCGGCGCCTCGCGCTTGCCCCACACGGGATCGTTGCTCGTGACGGGGATCGGCGAGTCGGCGTCCGACCATGCCGCGCCGCTCGACGACTCGGCGGTGATGCCGCCCGCCGTCTTCATGCGGTGGCTGTCGTAGCCCCACATGACTGCTCCGCCCGCGAGGAAGCAGAGAATGAATCCGATGATGGCGACCCCCGTGCTCATCCCTCCGCCTTCGGGAGGCGGCGGGCGCACGTCAGCCGCGTGGCTCTTGTCCTTGTTCGTGGCCATTTTATTTCCTTGTATTGTGCAATCGAAACGTTCCGCGAACGCGCTGTCGTGGGCGACGGCGGCGACCCCGCGCGACCTCGGACGAGGTCCACGGGCATCGGCGACGCGGCCGCGAAGCGCGCGCAGTGCCTATGCGGGTAGAGAGCCCGTCAGGCGCGCGGCGGACGATCGACCGTGCTGCGGAAGCCGGGTCGCGAGCAGACTTCGCTCGCGGCCGGAGCAGGCAGGATCTCGAACGCGCCGCGCGGGAGCGGGGCGACCGAGGCATGCGTCGCCGGCTCGCGCGTAGCCTCTGCCGACACGGGCAGAGGCGCGCGACCACGCGACGCTCGATGCAGAGCCCGATCGAACGCGGGCGACGACTCGCAGTCGTCGAACGTACCGACGTCGAGCGAGACCTCGAGGTCCTGCATTTGAGGCGGAGGCGCGAAGGTGATCGCACCGCGACGATCGCAGAGCGGCGCCCTCGCGCCAGCGGCACCGGTCCCGTCCGGCGTCTCGGCACGGGCGGGACTGTGCGGCGCCTCGGAGACGTCGTCGGCCGACGCGTTCGGGGCAGACGTGCTCGCGCGCGGCGCAAACGATGCGAGCGCATCGAGCATGCTCGCCTCGGCGGCGCGGGCAGGCTTCGCCACGACCCACGCGGCGACGAACGCCGTGAGCGCGACGAGCAGCCTGACGAAGCGACCTCGCATCAGCGGCGCGTAGTCTGGATCCACTCGCGCTCCGAGCGCAAGCTGAGCCTTGAATCGTGCGTCATTTCAGCGGCTCCGTCGGACGCCCGGTGCGCAGATAGTAGCGCGCGCCGAAGCCCCCCACCGTGCTGCCGACGATTGCGCCGACCGCGATATCGATCGGGAAGTGCACGCCGAGCGCCACGCGCGAGAGCGCGACGCCTCCCGCGGCGACGAGCAAGAAGACGGCGAAGCCTCCACGCAAGATCGGATGCTTCCGGAACTCTCTGCCTCGAAAGAGCACGATGGCCGCGAACATCGCGAGCGAGAAGCTGCCGGCGGAATGGCCGCTCGGAAACGAGTACCCGGTGGGCGCTTCGAAGACGAGCGCGCGCACGTCGGGGAGCACGAGGAAGGGGCGCGGCCGGCGGACGACGACCTTGACGAGGAAGATGATGACCGCGTTCACGAGGAGCACTGCGGTGAGGATGGCGGCGAACCTGCGCGTGCGCTTCGCGAGGTAGAGCGGCACCAGCATGAAGGAGCCCCAACCGCTGCCGAGCACGGTGAGCACGCACATGACGGCGAGCCAGCGCGTGTCGGAGATCGACTCGTGCAGCCAGCGGAAGATTCGTACGTCGAGCTCGAACACGGGGGCGTAGAGTGAGCGCCGATGGCGAACGATTCAAGTGGAGCGCCGGGGTCTCCTGGAGTCAGCGCGGCGACGACGCCGGCCGCGGCACCGGAGCTCACTGCCGTGCGCGAGGAGCTCGCGTCGACGGATACGGAGCTCGTCTCGTTGCTCGCGCGCCGCATGCGTCTCATCCGCGACGTCGCACGCGTGAAGGCCGAGAAGGGGCTCCCCTCGTTCGACCGCGAGCGCGAAGGCGCGCATCTCGACGAGCTGCTCGCCCGTGCGCGCGCGGAGAACGTCCCGGACGACGTCGTGCGCGACGTTTTCGGCCGCCTCTTTGCTGCCTCGCGACTCGAGCAGCGTCGCTTCTTCCAGAAGAGCGGCGAGCGCTACGCGATCGGGGTCATCGGCGGCTCGCACGGCATGGGTGCGTTCCTCTCGCGCGTGTTCACGAGCGGTGGCTTCACGGTCGAGACGATGGGCCTCGGCGAAGGGCCTTCCGCGGTCGAGGTCGCGGCGCGCAACGACCTCGTCGTCGTCGCCGTGCCGATCGACGTCACGGTGCGCGTCATCGAAGAGGTCGCCCCCCACGTGCGCCCGGGCTCGTGCTTGATGGACATCACGTCGATCAAGAAGACGCCGCTCGAGGCGATGCTCGCGGCCGCACCGGAGGGCGTCGACGTCGTCGCCACGCATCCGATGTTCGGTCCGCACGGCGTCGACTTCGATCGGCAGAAGGTCGTCCTCTGTCGCGGCCGCGGCGAGGCGGGCTTCGCACGCGTGAAGAAGCTCTACGAGTCGTTCGGCGCGGAGACGATCGAGGCGACCGCCGAGGAGCACGACGCGCAGATGGCGCTCATCCAGGTGCTCGTCCACGAGAAGACGATGGTGCTCGGGTCCGTGCTCGAGCGCCTCAAGGCGGACCTCGGTCGAAGCCTCCAGTTCGCGAGCCCGATCTACCGCACCGAGCTCGCGATGATCGGCCGCATGTTCTCGCAGCACGCGGAGCTCTATGCCGACATCCTCACGGTGAACCCCGAGGCGCCGCGCCTGTCTCACGTGTTCGAGCAGGAGGCCGCGCACTTCGCACGCGCGGTCGCCATGAGCGACAAGGAGACCGTCGTGAACCGCTTCCGCCAGGTCGCCGAGTTCATGAAGGACTTCGCCGCGTGGGCGAAAAAACAATCCGACGCGATCCTCGACGACCTCGTCCGCCACGGCTGACGTGACGGGCGCGCGCGGCGAGCACGCCGGCCGCCCGCGCCCGCACCGCCGCTACGACTTGATCACGCCGAGACGTTTGCCGATCGTCGCGAACGCCATCACTGCCCGGTCGATTTGCGCGTCGGTGTGCTGCGCCGAGAGCTGCACGCGGATGCGCGCTTCGCCCTTCGGGACGACCGGGTACGAAAAGCCGATGACGTAGATGCCCTCTTCGAGGAGACCCTTGGCCATCTCCGCAGCGCGGCGGGCGTCGCCGAGCATCACCGGGACAATCGGGGTCTCGCCGGCCTTCACCTCGAGGCCGGCCTTGGTGATGCCGTCGCGGAAGCGCTGCGCGTTTGCCATGAGGCGGTCGCGGAGCGCGGTCGTGCCGGAGAGCAGATCGAGCACCGCGATGCTCGCGCCGGCGATCGAGGGAGCGATCGAGTTCGAGAAGAGGTACGGCCGCGAGCGCTGGCGGAGCAGATCGACGATCTCCTTCTTGCCCGTCGTGAAGCCGCCCGCCGCGCCGCCTAGCGCCTTGCCGAGGGTCGACGTCATGACATCGATGCGCTTCTGGACGCCGAAGTGCTCGGGCGTTCCGCGGCCCGTCTTGCCGATGAAGCCGCTCGCGTGCGAGTCGTCGACCATCACCATCGCCTTGTACTTCTCGGCGAGGTCACAGATCGCGTCGAGCTTCGCGAGGTAGCCGTCCATCGAGAACACGCCGTCGGTCGCGATCATGCGAAGTCGCTTGCCCTGGGTGTCCTTCAGCGCCTGCTCGAGCGCCGCCATGTCACCGTTCGGGTAGCGCTTCCGCTCGGCTTTGCAGAGGCGGATCCCGTCGATGATCGAGGCATGGTTCAGCGCGTCGGAGATGATCGCATCCTCCTCTCCGAGGAGCGTCTCGAACAGCCCGCCGTTCGCATCGAAACACGAGGAGTAGAGAATGGTGTCTTCGGTCCCGAAGAACGTGGACAGCTTCTTCTCGAGGTCTTTGTGGAGGTCCTGCGTTCCGCAGATGAACCGAACCGAGCTCATGCCGAAGCCGTGTGTGTCGATCGCGCGATGCGCGGCCGCTACGACCTCGGGATGCGAGGAGAGGCCGAGATAGTTGTTCGCGCAGAAGTTGATGACGTCACGGCGCTCGTCGCCGAGACCGACGGCAATCTGCGCAGACTGCGCGGAGACGATGACGCGCTCCTCTTTGTAGAGGCCCGCCTCGCGGATCTCTCGCAGCGTGCCCTCGTAGACCTCTTTGGCGGCTTCGAACATGGTGGAAGCCTCCTTTAGTCGAGCGCGCGGGCGAGGCAAACGGGCAGCGGGTGGATCATCCTGCCACCGGATGAGCGCCCGTGGCCCGCAGATGCTTATCGAAGTGCTTCTGGAAGGCTTTCTTCGAACCTTCGGGAAAACCGGGAGAACCGCCGCGGAGCGCACTTTGGGATCAGTGCTTGCACAATGCATGTGTGTGAACTACATGCGTCCCCACTTCACGGAGGCTCTTGCCATGACGTCGCTCGACAACAAGTCCGTCGCCGCTCACATCATCGTCGCCCTCGCGGAGGCGCATGCGAAAGGCCGCGTCGCGCGCCTCGACGACATCGCGACGGACATCGGCGTTCGGCGGGCAGACGTGCGCGCGGTCGTCACGCGTCTCCATGCCGAGGGCCACGTGGACGCGCTCCGGTTGCGCTTGACGATGAGCGGCCTCGCGCTCGCGGCCGCGCTCGACGGCTGCAAGCTTCCGGAGCCGCGCTCGTCGAGCCATCCCGTCGCGGCTCGCATCTGCGCCTGACGAAAACGCCTCGCCTGCGGCCTTCGTGGCCGCTCGCTGCGCAAGGTCACCCCCAGCGCGGGCCCGCGCCCGCCGACGCGCGGCTCTCTCACACGCCGAGGCATCGCGCTTGCGAGGTGCGATGCGGAGGTGAGTCGTGATCCGGACGAGCTTGGCAGCGGTGCTCGGTAGTGTGGTGTTGGTCGCGGCGGCGTCGACGGGATGCAGCCGTCCCGCGCGCGAGCCGACGAGCTACACGGAGACGACGAGCGGCCGGTACTACGTCGACGGCTATCCCGGTACGTACTACCACGGCGATCGCAACTACCTCCTGAACGACCGGTGGGGCTACCCCGATCGGGGTCGCTGGATCGAGGGCACGCCTTCGTCGCCTCGCGTCTACGAGCCCGCGCACCCGAACACGGGGCGCACGTTCGAGCCGGCGAATCCTTCGGTAGGTGCGCCTCCCGCTCCGCCCGCGCAGGCGCCCCTCTCGCCGGGCGCGATCACGCCGGGTCCGAGCGTCGCGCCGGCGCCGGCACCGGGACCCATCGCGCCGGGTCCGCGCGTGACGCCCACGCCGTAAGTGCGCTAGCGTCGCGCGCGCATGAGCAAACCGGTCGTCCTCGTGACCGGAGCGAACGGCGAGATCGGCCGAACGCTCCTCCAGCGCCTGCACACCGACGGCCGCTATCGCGTCGTCACCGTCGACCTGACGCCGCTGCCCGAGAAGTACCGCGGCTTCTGCCTCGAGACGTACGCCGGCAACATCATGGACCGCTACCTGCTCGATCAGGTCGCGGCGCACCACGAGATCGAGGTCGTCTTCCATCTCGCGGCGCTCCTCTCCACGCGCGGCGAGCGCGACCCCGAGCTCGCGCATCAGGTGAACGTCGAAGGCACGCTCCACCTCCTGCGCATGGCGCAGAACCAGTCTGGCCGTCTCGGGCGTCCGGTGCGCTTCCTGTTCCCGAGCTCGATCGCGGTGTACGGGATGCCGAGCGTCGAGGAGAAGCGGAAGGCCGGACGCGTGCGCGAGCAGGACTGGAACGTCCCGATCACGATGTACGGCTGCAACAAGCTGTATTGCGAGCACCTCGGGCGCTACTTCACGCAGTACTTCCGGCAGCTCGGTGCGCTCTCTTCGGCGGCGCGCCTCGACTTCCGCTCGCTGCGTTTCCCCGGCCTCATCTCGGCGGAGACCGTGCCGACCGGCGGCACGAGCGACTTCGGTCCCGAAATGCTGCACGCGGCTGCGCAGAAGCAGCCGTACAAGTGCTTCGTCGGCCCCGAGGCTCGCATCCCGTTCATGGCGATGCCCGACGCGGTGACCGCCCTCGTGCACCTCCTCGAGGCCGACCGCTCGAAGCTCACCGAATCCGTCTACAACGTGACGGCCTTCAGCCCGAGCGCAGGCGAGATCGCCGAGCGCGTGAAGAAGGCCTTTCCCGGCGCGGAGATCTCTTTCGAGCCAGACGCGGTCCGCTCGAAGATCGTCGACTCCTGGCCGGAGGACATGGACGACTCGCGGGCGCGCGCCGACTGGGGTTGGAAGCCGGCGTACGACGTCGACCGCGCGTTCGACGAGTACCTCGTCCCGCAGATCCGCAAGCGTTACGCATAGCCGTCGGTCGCCGGGCGCTTCGGCCCGCCGCGCTTCGGCGCGAAGCGCCACTTCGTTCGGGTCCTGGTGAAGCGCACCCCCTGAACGGAGAGCGCAATCGCCCGAATCAAGCGGCGGAGCAGCGTCTTCTCGTCACGCGAGAGCGGCCAGCTCGGACATCGACAGGCAGCCGTCGTTCGCGTGCAGCGCGTCGAGCGCCATCATCTGCCGCGCCGACACCTCGAAGAAGATCATCTCGTCGTTGACGGTGACGTCCATGAGATGCGCGCAGCGGACGAACGCGCGGAAGAGGTCGCGTTGCATGCCGGCGGCGTAAGCGATCGACGTGCCATCGCGTCGCTCACGCACTTTCGCGGGGTTGCCGCGCGCTCGAGGGTGGCCGGGCCGGGCACGGGCCGGCACGGGGCCAGGCGAGCGCCTCCGCTACGGTCGTCAGGATCCTCGAACGTCGAGGATCCACACCTCTCGCCACGAAACCTACGTTCCCTCGAGAACGCGCATGCTCGCGAGCGTTGATGAGGGTCCTCGATCATCCAGCACCCTCACCTCGCGTGCAGCCCCCCCACGCTCAGGGCCCGGCCAGACTGACGTAAACGACGGGAACGAGGATGCCGAGGCCGACGAGCACCGCGCCGCGGCCGAGCAGCCCCTTCTTTCCCGCAATCATGAACATCCCGCTCACGGCGAGCAGCATCAGGCCGGCAGCATAGGCATCGGCGATGTACGTCCACGCCTTCTTGCCGCGATTGAGGTGCAGCCAGTTCGCGACGCGCAGCAAGAACCGCGGCTTCTGTCCTTCGTCCACCACGCGGCCGGATGCGGTGTTCACGTGGAGCGTCCGTTTGTCGAACAGGATCTCGAGCTCGTCGGGCGACGCGCGATACAGCTCGCGTGGCGACTCCGTGATGCCGAGCCGCTTCCGCAGCTCGTCCGCCACCGCTGCGTCGTCGCCGGCGAGCGGCCCTCCGAGCTCACGCGTCTCGGAGTAGGTGCGAAAGCTCGCATCGCCGTCGCTCCAGTCGGTGATGTGGTTCACCGCAAGGCCGGACAGCGCGTAGATGAACGTGAGGCCGACGGCGACGTAGCCGATGTCGCGATGAATGGCGCGGACCCACGGTCGCCACAGCGCCTTGGACGGTTTCTTCGTGCGCGGCGTCACCGCGCGCGGAGCATCGTCGTCGGGCTTCCGGGCTCCGTCAGCCATAACGCTCCTCCTTCCAGGGGTCCGCGTGGTTGTGATAGCCGCGCGTCTCCCAGTAGCCGGGGCGATCCGTCGCGACGAAGCGGATTCCCGTGATCCACTTTGCGCTCTTCCAGAAGTAGAGGTCCGGCACGACCACCCGCGCCGGAGCGCCGTGCGTTCGCGCCAGCGGTGTGCCTTCGTATTTGTGCGCGAGGAGGACGTTCGGTGCGAGCGCCTCCTTGATCGGGACGTTCGCAGTGTACCCCGCGGCCGCCTCGAAGATGACGTGCCGGGCGCTCGGCTTGGGCTTCGCGCGCGCGGCGATGTCCGCGAGCTTCACGCCGGTCCACTTGCTGTCGAGCACCGTCCACTTCGTCACGCAGTGCACGTCGCAGGTCTGCTCGACCTGCGCCATCTTCATTAGCTCGGCGAAGTCGAGCGTGAAGGGCTGCTCCACTTCGCCGGAGACCGCGAGCCGCCACGCGCCCGGGCTCGCGTCGCCCTCGGTCCCGCCCATCGGCCGGATGCGCTTCAGCAGGTACTGTCCGGGCGGGAGCCGAGGTCGGCCGTCGGCGCGTGCCGTTCCGCGCGCTTTCTTCTCTTCTTCCTCGCTCGCGAGGCAATAGCCGCCGCCCCCGAGCGCGACGACGACGCTCCCGGCCGTCGCTGCGCGAAGGAAGATGCGCCGGCTCATGGAGGGCACGAGGATGTCGGGGTCGAGAGAGCGCTTGTCGTTCACGGGCACCTCATCGAAGACTACGCGCGAGCGACGACGCCGGTTACGCGGACGCCAGAACTCGTGTAAGGCAAGGTGATCATGGCTTCTTCTCCGGAGGAGCGGCGTCGCGCAGGCGTCGCCGAACGCGTCCGCGATCCGGGCTACACGCCCGGCATCCGCGACCTCGGCGCGCTGCTCGACCTCCTCGCCGCAGAGGACGAAGATCTTACGCGCGCGGCCGAGCGGGCCATCCTGCGCATCGAGGCGCAGAACGCACCTCGGCTGCTTCGCGAGACCGTCGAACGTGCCGGCCCCTCCGTCCGCCCAGCCCGTGGCCGGATCGCGCGGCTCCTCGGACGGCTCGTCGCGGCCGAGCTCCCGGATGCCGCGGCAAGCGAAGGTGCCGCCGCGCGCGCATGGCTCACGGCCGCGCTCGGCGACGTCGACCCGAAGACCCGCCACACGGCGGCGCGCGCGCTCGGCAAGGTACGCGGCGCGACGGCCGACGAGCGTCGCGCGATCGAGACGGCTCTCCTAGCGGCATGGGACGCGGCGAACGGCGATGACGACCGCCGCGCGCTCGCCGATGCCCTCGGCAAGATCGGCTCTCAGGCGGCGCGTGAACGGCTGCAGGCGTCGAGGTCGGCGCCGGCCGTCGCCCAACGCGCGACGCGAGCGGCGCTCATGATCGATCGCACGGCGGCACGCGAAAAACCGGGCGCCGTGGCCCTCGAGCGCGCCGCCGAAACGCCGGTCGTCATCCGCTTCCACACGCGCGTGGGGCTCGAGCCGATCCTCGTCGAGGAGCTCGGCGATGCCTGGCGCCCCCGCGTGGCGGCGCCCGGGCTGGTGGACGGACGGCTCGTGGGTCCGCTCGCACGCGCAGCCGCCGTCCGCACGGCGCTCGAGTTCGGCGTCGCGCTCGACGCCCTCCCCGTTCGCGACGACCTCGCGACGACGGTGGCGACGGCGATCATGTCGAGCCGCACGTTGGCCGTCCTCCGCACGTACACGGAGACGGGCGACGCGCCGATTCGCTTTCGCATCGCATGGGCGCGCGGAGGGCATCGCCGCGCGCTCACCTGGCGCATCGCGGAGCTCGTCGCGGCGAGCACGACGGAGCTCGTCAACGACCCCACCGCGAGCACCTGGGAGGTCATCGTCGACGACGACGATACCCGCGTCGCGATCGAGCTCGTTCCGCGCGGGTTCGACGACATGCGCTTCGCCTATCGCAAGGAAGTGGTACCCGCGTCGTCGCATCCGACGATCGCCGCTGCGCTCGTCCGACTCGCGCCGATGCGCGACGACGACGTGGTGTGGGATCCATTCGTCGGCGCCGGAGCGGAGCTCGTCGAGCGGGCGCTGCGTGGACCGTACGCGTCGCTGCTCGGGACCGATCTCGAGCGCAGCGCCGTCGAAGCCGCGCGCGCGAATGTCGCGGCGGCAGGCGTCGCACGGGCGACGCTCGAGGTCGCCGACGGCACGACGTACGATCCGCGCGGCGTCACGGTGATCGTCACCAACCCTCCCATGGGACGCCGCGTGCAGCGTGGGGCGCACCTCGAGCTCCTCGAACGCTTCGTCGATCACGCCGCGCGCGTTCTCGTGCCGAATGGGTCGCTCGTGTGGGCCGCGCCCGAGCCGCAGCGCCTTCACCTCCGTGCCGAACGCGCCGGCCTCGTCCTCGAACGATCGCTAACCGTCGACATGGGCGGCTTCCCGGCAGAGCTCTCGGTGCACCGCAAGCGCGTCGCGCGTGAGCGACGCGGCGGACGCGGCTGACGCTCTTGTGCGTTCCGCGTAGGTGACCCAACATGACCGGTGGCATGACCCATTGCGCGAAGTGCGGCGCAGAGCTCATCGGCTCGAAGAAGTTCTGCGCCGCGTGCGGGACGCCGGCGAGCGATCCACGCTCCCCCGCCGCTTCGACGGGTGCCACGCCGGTTGCATCCGCAGTGCCGAGCGGCGCCGGCTCGGCGCCGGGCTCCGGCCCCTCGCACGGGACGTATGGTCCTTCGTCGCCGTCGCTCCAGTACGTGCCGGCACCGCCCATCTCGCAGGTGAATCCGTTCGCGCAGACGGCAGGCCCCGGGAGCGCGCGGCTTCCCTCGACCGACTACGGACCTCCGCCTGCTTCGGTGCCACCGGAGCTCGCGTCGACGACGCCGGGCGTCGGTGATCCGCGGGTCGGCCCGCACGTATCGCCGCTCGCATCGAGCAACGTGAACTCGGAACGCGGAGCCTTCCACACCGCGGGCGCCGATGCCGTCGCCGCTGCCGCTGCGCAGGCGATCGAACGGGCCGATGCGAAGAACCCGCCGTCGACCGCGCCCGCAGCGCCCGTCGCGAGCGCCCCCGGCGCAGACAGCGGAGCGACGAAGCGTGGCGTCCCGGGCACGCAGATGATGCCGAGCATGCAGGTGCCGCGGCCGTCTCCTGCTTCGAGTGCATCGGCGGCGAGCGCTCCGCCGCGGCCTGCGCCGCGTCAGGACCGTACGCAGCTCATCGCGGCGATCCCTTCGGCGAAGTCTCCTGCCGTGGCGGCTGCGTCCGCGGCGCCTGCTGCGCCTGCGCCTGCTGCGCCGCAACCGCCGCCTCCTGCGATGCCTCCGTCTCCGGCGATCCCGCAGCACCACCCGTACGCGGCGACCCCGTACGCGCACGCGCCGATACCGCCGCATCCGCATCCGCAGGCCCCCGCGCCGCCGCCGCCGGGCGCGTACGCCTACGGCTTCGGTTATGCGCCGGGCGCGCGGGTGGTCGTCACGTGGTCGAACGGCCAGCGCTACCCGGGTACCGTTCAGCAAGTGAGCGGCGCGCAGTGCCTCGTCGTGTTCCCCGACGGGCAGCAGCACTGGATCGAGATGCAGTACGTCGCGCCCGGCTGAACCCTCGGAGTCGAATGCATCCCGATACGCTGCGTCAGGTCATGGAGGAGCTCATCCCCTTCAACCGTTACCTCGGCGTGAAGTGCGTCGAAGCGCGAACGGGGTACGCGCGGCTCGAAGTGCCGTTCCGACCGGAGCTCGTGGGCGATCCGCTTCGGCCCGCGCTGCACGGGGGCGTGCTCTCGGCGCTCGCCGACGCCGCGGGCGGAGCGGCCGTGTGGACGGGCATCGAAGACGAGCGCGCACGCGTCTCGACGATCGATCTACGCATCGACTACCTGCGCCCGGCGCGGCTCGTCACCGTCGTCGCGGAAGCCTCGGTCGTGCGGCTCGGCAATCGCGTCGGCGTCGCCGACGTTCGGATGTTCAACGCCGATGCCGAAAGCGAGACCATCGCTACCGGCAAGGGCGTCTACAACATCGTGGTCCGCAAAGAGGCACCCGCAGGCTGAGGCGCCGGCGGGCCGAGCCGCGGCGTCGCCTCAGTGCGCGCCGGCGGAGCGCGCGCCGTTCGCCTTCCTCGCGCTCTTCTTCCCGCGCTTGGCGGGGGCGACCGGCTCGCGCTCCTTCGCCGGCGGGGCCTTCGAGGGCTTCGCCTTCGGAGCGGCGAGCGCTTCGGCGCTCTTCTTCGCGAGGTACTCGATGAGATCGATCTTCGTCACGATGCCGACGACCGCATCGCGCTCCATGACGATCGCCGCTCGTGCATCGGCGAGCACGTTCTGGAGCAGCTCGAGCTTCGTGTCGGGCGTGACGGTCGCGTAGTCGCTCTCGACGAGCTCGGCGATCGTCGCGCCGGCGCTGCGCGGCCCGGAGACGAGGTGGCGAAGCAGGTCGACCTCGCCGACGACGCCGCGGAGCTTGCCCTTCTCGACGACGGGGAGCTGGCTGATGCCGAGTTGCTTCAGCGTGGCGATGACGTCCTTCACCTTCGCCTGCGCGGTGGTCGTCACGATCTTCCGCTTGCCGCGCATGTGGAGGATGTCGGCCACCGTGCCGAGCCCCGGCTCCTCGTCGAGGAAGCCGTTCTCGCGCATCCAGTCGTCGTTGAAGATCTTCGAGACGTACTTCTGCCCCGCGTCGGCGAGGAAGACGAGGATCTTGAGTGGGCCCTTCTGCTGCTTCGCCCACTTGATCGCGCCTGCGACGGCCGCGCCGCCGGAGCCACCGACGAAGAGCCCCTCGAGACGCGTCATGTCGCGCGTCATCAGGAAACACTCCTTGTCGTCGACGCGGACGATGTCGTCCAGGATCTTCAGGTTCATCGTCGTCGGGAAGAAGTCTTCGCCGATACCTTCGACTTTGTACGAGAAGGGCTTCGTGATCCGGCCGGTCTTAACGAAGTCGTAGTAGAGCGAGCCGACGGGGTCGACGCCGACGACCTTGATGGCCGGCTTCTTCTCCTTCAGGTACTTGCCGGTGCCGCTCACCGTGCCGCCGGTGCCGAGACCGGCCATGAAGACGTCGAAGTCGCCGTTCGTCTGCTTCCAGATCTCGGGCCCCGTCCAGAGGTAGTGCGCCTCGGGGTTCGCGGGGTTGTGGTACTGGTTCGCGTAGAACGAGTTGGGCGTCTCGTCGGCGATGCGCCGCGACACCTTGTAGTAGCTGCGCGGGTCATCGGCATCGACCGCGGTCGGGCACATGACGACCTTCGCGCCGAACGCCCGGAGGTTCGAGACCTTCTCGGCGCTCATCTTGTCCGGCATCACGAACACGCATTTGTATCCGCGGATCGCGGCGAGGAGCGCGAGCGACGCGCCGGTGTTCCCGCTCGTCGCCTCGACGATCGTGCCGCCCGGTTTCAGACCGGCCTCCTCCGCACGACGGAGGAGGTTCCACGCCAAGCGATCTTTGTGGCTGCCGCCCGGGTTCAGGTACTCGCACTTGACGTAGATCTCGACGCCCTTGGGGAGACCGCTCGTCACGCGGTTCAGTCGCACGATCGGCGTGTTGCCGACGGCCTTGGTGATGTCCTCGAGAGCGCCGTGCATCATGGTATGGGGGGCATACGATGCGAAGCTCGCTCCGCGCAAGCGTCGTCGCATCGTTCATGCTCGCCCTCTCGTGCGCCCGGCCCGCGCCGCGACTGCCGAGACCCGCCCCGCCACCTCCGCCGTCGCTCACGGTGCAGGTCGAGCACCTCGCTCTACGCACCGCGGCATGGTCCGAGCTCCACGCGTGGCTCGCCGCCGCGGCGCGCACCGGAGCCGCCCTCGAGCCGGCCGAGCTCGACGCCGCCGCGCGCGCGTACGCGGTCGCGCTCGAACGCGATGAAGCAGACGAGCTCCTCGGCCGTACGACGCGCACGCTGGCGGCGTGCACGGACGAGGCATGTGCACGGCGCGCCGTGGCCGGTGCTCCTTTCGAGTCGCCATTCGCGGCGGCGCTTCCCGTGTTCCTCGGCCAGCCGTGGGCAGAACGAGCCGCGCTCGCGCGAAGCGGGGTCGAGGCCGCGCGCGTCACGCTCGGCGCCGTCGAAGGCGAGGTGCTCCTTCGGCGCGTGAGGACCGATCTGGCGTTCGCCGACGAGGAGGAGACGCTCGTCGTCGACGTCGTCGCCGATGCGCCGCCCGCCGGACGAGAAGCTCCGATTCGCGCGTCGCTCGCCGCACGAGGGAGCTGCTTCGTGCGCGAGAAGAACGAGAGCGCGCGAATCGAAGATGCGCGGATCGTCGACTGCGTCCTCGCATACGCCCTGCTCGCGGCGAGCCGCCGAAGCGAGCTCCACGACGCGCTCGTGGCAGAGCTCGGCGCGCGCGAGGGGGAAACGGCGTGGTCGCTCGTCGTCGTCCACGCCGTCGCCGCGGTCGTCACCGCATGGGAGGCCCGCCACGTCTCGGTCCTTCGCCGGTCGGCGCTCGCCGTCCGTCGCGAGGACATGGAGTGGCTCGCACGGGAGTGGCCTGCGCGCATGCGCGGTGAGCCCGCCGCTTCCTTCGCACGCCGGTTCGCCGCCGCGATGAAGGCACCTCGGTGACGCCCTTGCCGCGCGCACGCGGCCCTGGCAGGGACTGGACGTGGGCCACGATCCGCCGCGAGACATCGACGCGCTCCTCGAGCGTGCTCGCCGTCTCGTCGGGATCGAGGTCGGCGCGATCGCGTCGGCGCTTGGCGTCGCGGACGATGGAGACGCCGTACGCACGAAGGGCACGCCCGGCGCGCTGCTCGAGCGCTCGCTCGGCGCGACGGGCACCGGCGCGCAGCAAGACTTCCCCGAGCTCGGCGTCGAGCTGAAGACGATCCCGGTCGACGAGCGCGGCGTGCCGCTCGAGTCGACTTACGTGTGCACGCTGTCGCTCGCCGACGCCGACGCGCAGGAATGGGCCTCGTCCTGGGTCCGCGCGAAGCTCGCGCGCGTGCTTTTCGTCCCGCTCGTCGCGCCGGGAGACGTCCCTTGGCGGGAACGCCGCGTGGCCGAGGCCGTGCTCTGGTCGCCGACCCCCGCCCAAGAAGACGTCCTCCGGTCCGACTTCGACGACGTCGTCGGACTCATCGGCATCGGCCGCATCGAAGATCTCACGGCGCATCGCGGACGCTGGCTGCAGGTCCGCCCGAAAGCACGCCACGGTCGCGTGCGGACCGTGGCGTGGGGCTCGGACAACGAAGCCATCGCGACGGTGCCGCGCGGGTTCTATCTCCGCACGCGTTTCACCGGCGCGATCCTTCGTGACCCCGAGGCGATGCCGGAATGAACCGACGGGCGCGCATTCGGCGCGCCCGCCCCGCTTCACGCCGTCGTCAGAGAACGCCCGTCGAGAACGTGTCGCACGCCTCGAAGCTGCCGGTCTCGTAGCCCTTCTTGAACCAGCGCGAACGCTGCGCGCTCGTGCCGTGCGTGAAGGTCTCCGGCGTGACCCGGCCGCGGCCCTGCTTTTGGAGGCGATCGTCACCGATCGCGGCAGCGGCGCCGAGCGCCTCGTCGATGTCACCCGCTTCGAGGAGGTCACGCTTCTGCGTGGAATGCGCCCAGATCCCGGAAAAGCAGTCGGCCTGGAGCTCCAGGCGGACGCTCAGCCCTTCGTCGCCCATCTGCTCGGAGCGCGGCGCCGCATGCACCTTGTCGCTGATGCCGAGCTGGTTCTGCACGTGGTGACCAATCTCGTGGGCGATGACGTACGCCTGCGCGAAGTCACCCTTCGCACCGAGACGACGCTCGAGCTCGTCGTAGAACGACAGGTCGATGTACACGCGCTCGTCCGAGGGGCAGTAGAACGGGCCGCTCGCCGCTTGGCCGCGGCCGCACGCCGTCTGCGTGGCGCCCGTGAACATGACGAGCTTCGCGCCTCGATACGTCGAGTTGCGCTTTGCGAACTCCTGCCGCCACGTGCTCTGCGTGTCGTCGAGCACGAACGCCACGAACTGGGCCTTCTTGTCGTCGGTGCGCGGCCCCTGGGCGCCGGGGGTCGCGCGAGTGTCGGCCTGCTCTTGCGAGCGGCCGAGGATCCCGCCGAGACCGCCGAACATGCTCAGTCCGACGACGACGAGGAGGATGACGATCCCGATCTTCGATCGGCCGAGCAGAGGCAGGAGGGCGAGAACGCCCATCCCCATGCCTCCGCCGCCGCCGCCCTGCCCGCGACGATCGATGACATCCGGGCTCTCGTGACCTTGGTCCCAACGCATGACCGAGCGCCATGCAAGCGCTCGGCCGCGCTGGGAACGGTCGCGCTCACGTCCCGTTGCTCGCGAAGAACGCCTCGGTCTGCCGCTGCACGTCGTCGTCGGACACGTCGGCGATGTGCGTCGCGAACGTCCAACGATGACCGAACGGACACACGACGGATCCCATGCGCTCGCCGAACATGTCGGTCGGCGTGCTCACCGACGTCGCACCTGCAGCAACTGCGCGCGCGTGCCGCGCGTCGACGTCCGCGCACGAGACGTAGAGGCTCGAAGACGTGCCGCCATAGTGCTTCGGCGAGTGGAAGCCGAACGCAGGCAGCTCGTCCGAAAGCATCACCACCGAGTCACCGATCCGAATTTCGGCGTGCGCGACGATGCTTCCGTCTTTGCTCGTGAACGCACGAAGCTTCTCCGCGCCGAACGCGCGCTCGTAGAAGGCGATTGCGTCGCGCGCACCGCGCACGGTGATCGCCGGCGTGACGGTGTGGAACCCCTCGCGAATGGGTTTTACCTGGCCCATGTTCGTTCGCTCCTTTCGTTCTTCTCGGTTCGGTCCTTCGACCGTGAACGCGAGGTGAACGTAGAGCCCGCGGCGGGCGCGGTATTGTAGGAACGCGACACGCGATGACGACCCGCCCCCTCGGCCCACCGCGCGGGATTCTGCTGCCCACGCCCGCAGAGGGCGCGTTCGCGCATGCGCGGGTGGCGCCGACGGCCGACCTCGCTCGCTTCGTCGCGCACCACTGGACGGTGGCGTGGGACCTCCGCGGACGCGAGCCGCACGTCCAGAAGACGCTCCCTCATCCCTGCGCGCACCTCGTCATCGAGGAGGGCCGCTCGGAGATCGTCGGCGTCCTCACGACGATCTTCGAGCGCACGCTCGAAGGCCGCGGCGTCGTCTTCGCGACCAAGTTCACGCCGGGCGGGTTCCACCCGTTCGCGCGCGTGCCGCTCGTCGACCTCACCGATCGCCGCATCCCCCTGAACGAGATGTTCGGTGCGGATGGCGTGGCGCTCGAGCGCGCCGTGCTCGAGGCACCGGACGACGCCGCACGCTTCGCACGGCTCGAAGAGTTCCTCCGCACGCGGGAGCGCGCGCCGGACGACGGGCTCGATACCGTCGCCGAGATCGTCGCCCTCGCCGAACGGGATCGCACGATCCTCCGCGTCGAAGACGTGACGAGCCGGCTCGGCGTGACGCCGCGTACCGTGCAACGCCTCTTCCGCAGGTTCGTCGGCGTCGGCCTGAAGTGGGTCATCCGGCGCTATCGCTTGCTCGAAGCGCTCGAGCGCATCGACGCGGGCGGCGACATCGACTGGCCGGCTCTCGCCATCGACCTCGGTTACTTCGACCAGGCGCACTTCATCAAGGACTGGAAGTCGCTGATCGGCGAGCCGCCGACGCAGTACCGCGCGCGCGCTAGCGAGCGGCCACGACCGCGATGAGCCGCCCGCTCGCGTCGCCGTCGCGCCGATACGAGTGGTAGAGGCTCGCGTCGCAACGCGTGCACGATGCACGCGTCGCATCGGGCACGTCGTCGATTCTTGCATCGTCGAGGCCGAGCGAGGCGAGCTGCCAGCGCACGGCGCGCCGGAGGTCCACATACGCCTTACCTCCGCCCTGCTCCTCGCGCACGATCACCTCGCGCGTGGTCGCGACCGCGATCTGCGAAGCGACGTCGGAGCCCACCTCGAAGCAGCAGCCGCCGATGCACGGGCCGATCGCAGCGACGTAGGACGAAGGCTCGCCCGCGCCAACTCCCGCCGTCATCTGCGCGATCGCCGCGCGCACGACGCCGCCGACGACTCCTCGCCAGCCTGCGTGCACGGCCGCAACGCGCCCGCTCACGGGATCGGCGACGAGCACGGGCACGCAATCGGCGATGCGGACGCCGACCGTGCTTCCCGAGCCGGGCTCGGCGACGAGCGCATCGGCCTCGCGCTCGAGCACCGCCGCGGGGTCGCCCGTCGCGAGCTCCACGGCGACGCCATGCACCTGCCGCGTCTGGAAGAGGCGCGCGGCATCGAAGCCGACGGCGCGTGCGAGCAGCCGCTGGTTCTCGCGCAGAGGCGCGGGGTCGCGGAGGACCGCGAAGTCCGCATCCGCCACACCGCCCTCACGCGTCGAAAATCCATGGGGAAAGCCGGCCGACGAGAGCGCGGAGGACGTGAGGACGCGCATGCGCGATCGTGATATCACCGTTCACCGAGATGGCGCGGCAGCAGGATCCGTTCATCGGCCGAGACATCCTGCAGGGCCAGTTCCAGATCCTGCAGAAGATCGGCTCGGGCGGCATGGGGTCCGTCTACAAGGCCCTGCAGCCGGCGATGAACCGGATGGTGGCGGTCAAGATCCTCCATCCGAAGCTCGCCAACCGCAAAGACCTCGTCTCGCGCTTCCGTCGCGAGGCGCGCGCGATGAGCCACCTCACCCACCCGAACACGGTGAAGGTGTACCTCTACGGCGAGCTCGAAGACGGCTCGCTCTACATCGTCATGGAGTTCCTCGAGGGCAAGAACCTGAACCAGACGGTTCGGTCCGAAGGCCCGATGACGATCGAGCGCGGCCTGCCCGTCCTCATCCAGGCGTGCAACGCGCTCGAAGAGGCGCATCGCGCGGGGATCATCCATCGCGATCTCAAGCCCGAGAACATCTTCCTGAGCCAGCAAGGCGGGATGAAGGACTACGCGAAGGTCCTCGACTTCGGGCTCGCGAAGGTCACCGAGCGCGAGATGCGTCCCGGCTCGATCATCCTCACGCAAGAGGGCATGGTCTTCGGAACGCCGGAGTTCATGAGCCCCGAGCAGGCGCAGGGCAAATCGCTCACCGCGGCGAGCGACATCTACTCGCTCGCCGTCATCCTCTACGAAGTGCTCACCGGGAAGCTTCCGTTCGACGCGAAGAACCCGATGGAGTTCATCCAGCTCCACGTCACGACGAAGCCGAAGCCGATCAACGAGCGCGTCCCGGGGAAGACGTTCCCGCCCCTTCTCTGGACCGTGCTCTCGAAGGCCCTCGAGAAGAAGCCGGAAGATCGGTGGGGCTCGGCGTCCGAGTTCGCCCACGCGCTGACCGCCGTGCTGAACGGCCTCCCCGAGGTGCCGCCATTCCAAGACGGCGCTCCGCGGCCGATGCTCCAGTCGGTGCCGGCAGCGGCGGTCCCGACGCCACTCGCGCAGCCGGCCCCGACGGTCGCGATGCCTCCGGCGCAGGCGATCCCCGCACCCACGCGTTCGAGCCCGCTTCCACGGCAGATCACGGCGTCGACGAAGCCTTCGATCGGTTTGCTCATCGGGATCGCGCTCGCGTTCCTCGTGGTCGGCGCCGTGCTCGCGGCCGTCGTTCTCAAGTTCGTGATGAAGTAGAGCGCGCGAGTCGTGAAGCGCGCAGCTCTCGCCTCGTTCTCCGTCGCCGCGACCGCGCTCGTCGGCGCCCCTGCACACGCGATTGTGGGCGGCGCACCGGACGCGACGCGCCCGGACGTGCTCGTGCTGCTCGAGGAGGGCTCCTCGTTCCGGTGCACGGCGACGCTCGTTGCGCCGAACCTCGTCGTCACCGCGCGCCACTGCGTGGGGAAGAGCACGGGCGCGACGCAGCTCTGCCGCGCGGGGAGCTCCGACGACGGCGCGCAGTCGCTGCCGGTCTACGCGGGCAACGTGTCGGCCGCGCCCATGTACGTCGCGGCGACCCCGTCGACGACGCCGCTCGCGCACGGCTCGGCGATCTTCGACGACGGCGCAGCGACGACCTGCGGACACGACCTCGCGCTCATCCAGCTCGACAAGCCGATTTCCGGGATCGTGCCGGCGAAGATCCGGCGAACACCGCTCGCGAAGAACGATGCCCTCACGGTGATGGGCTTCGGCTGGACCGATCGCGCCGCCACGATCAACGCGACCGAGCGCATGAAAGGATCGACGACGGCCCTCGCGCTCGGCCCGGTCGTGCACACGTTTCGACCGTACGGAGACGCCGCGCAGGCGTTCCAATCCGTCGCCGTCGCTGCAGGAGAGCTCGCCGTGACCGGCGTGACGATGACCGGCGACAGCGGCGGCCCAGCCTTCGATGCCGACGGCGCGCTCGCAGCGCTCGTCGCCCGCGGCTACGCGGATCCTTCGTACGGCCCCGGCACGTTCACGATGGTCGCGGCGCACCTCGCGACGATCGACGATGCGCTCGCGAAGAGCGGAAATGTCGTCGCCGACGCAGGCGCGGACGCCGCGGCGGACGCGCCTGCGCCGAGCGACGCGGCTGCGCCGACCGACGGCGGCGTGAAAGGCGACGATGCAGCCGCGGACCGGATCGGCGCTCCTGCCGATCCGGCCGGCAGCGAGGACGCGTCGGGATGCGCCGCTTCGCCGCGAGGGCGGCATGGCGCGGGCTTCACGCTCGCGCCCATCGCGTTCGCGATGTGGATGCTTCGGCGAGAGAAGCGCCGCCGCCGCGCACGCGGGCGCTGACGCAGGACCGCGCGTCGAGGTCCCCGCGCGAGGACCGGCGGAACGTGCGCACGTCGCGTACGCTCCCGTCCGTCATGCCGAACCCGCTCGTCTCCGATCGCGCCGTCGAGTTCCTGCTGCACGAGGTGCACCGCGTCGAGGAGCTCGCGCGGCTGCCGGCGTTCGAAGAGCACTCTCGCGAGACGTTCGACATGTACGTGCAATCTGCACGCAAGCTCGCGCGCGACGTGCTCTTCCCGGCCTACCGCGCGATGGACGCCGAGCCGCCGTCGCTCGACGGAGGGTCCGTGCGGGTGCATCCGCGCATGAAGGAGATCCACCCGCGGCTCGTCGAGCTCGGGGTGCTGACCGCGACGCGACCCGCGGCCGTGGGCGGGCAGAGCCTGCCGCTCACCGTCGCGACGGCGGCGAACGTCTACCTCATGGCGGCGAATCTCAGCGCATGCGGGTACGCGGGGCTGACGACCGGCGCGGCGCGCTTGCTCGAGTCCTTCGGATCACCCGAGCTCCGGGAGCGCTTCATGGCGCCCATGTACTCGGGAGCCTGGACGGGCACGATGGCGCTGACCGAGCCGGACGCGGGCAGCAGCCTCGCCGACGTGAAGACGCGCGCAGAGCGCCGCGGCGATCACTATCTCGTCTCCGGAGCGAAGATCTTCATCTCGGGGGGTGACCACGACCTCACGGAGAACGTCGTGCACCTCGTGCTCGCTCGCATCGACGGTGCGCCGGCAGGCATCAAGGGCGTCTCGCTGTTCGCCGTGCCGAAGAAGCGCCCGGAGGGGAACGCGCTCGTTCCGAACGACGTCCACGTCACGGGCCTCATCCACAAGATCGGCTGGCGCGGTCTTCCGAGCCTCGCGATCGGTTTCGGCGACGAAGGTGACTGCCGCGGATGGCTCGTCGGCGAGCCTCATCGGGGCATCGCCTACATGTTCCAGATGATGAACGAGGCGCGCCTCATGGTGGGCCTGAACGCGGTGGCAACGGCGGCCGTCGCGTACCACGAGGCGCTCGAATACGCGAAGACGCGCCCGCAAGGACGGCCGCTCGGAGCGAAGGATCCCTCCAGTTCGCAGGTGCCCATCATCGAGCACGCCGACGTACGGCGGATGCTCCTTCGGCAAAAGGCAATCGTGTACGGCGGGCTCTCGCTCCTCGTCACGACGGCGCGCTACGCCGACCTAGCCGAGCACGCCGAGGAGGAATCCGACCGTGCGCGCGCGCGCCTCCTCCTCGACCTCCTCACGCCGATTGCGAAGACGTTCCCCGCGGAGAGAGGCTTCGAGGCAAACGCGCTCGCGGTCCAGGTGCACGGCGGGTACGGCTACACGAGCGAGTACCTGCCGGAAGCGTGGCTGCGGGACCAGAAGCTCAACACCATCCACGAGGGTACGACCGGCATCCAGAGCATGGACCTGCTCGGACGCAAGATCGTGGCGGGCGGAGGCGCCGCGCTGGACGCGCTGGCGCAGGCCATCGACGCCGACGTCTCACGTGCAAGACGCGCCGGCGTCGGCGGCGAGTGGCTCGGCCGCGTCCAAGGCGCGGTGACCGCCGTACGCGAGGTGACGATGCAGCTCGGAGCGCTCGGCATGAGCGGCGACGTGGAAGGGATGCTCCGTCACAGCGCCGACTACCTCGACATGGTCTCCGTCGTCGTCATCGCGTGGCAGTGGGTCGCGCAGGCGGCAGCGGCACGCGAGGGCCTCGCTCGCGCAGACGTCGGCGACGAGGATCGCTCGTTCTACGAAGGAACGCTGGCGGCGACGAAGTACTGGATCGCGACCGAGGTCCCGCGCGTCGGCGTGCTCGGCGCGCTGTGCAGGTCGAACGAAGATTCCTACGCGCGCGCGCGACCGGATTGGTTCTGACGTTCGCGCGCCGATCGCGTTGCGTTCGGTGGCCGGTGCGCGGTCAGTGCTTCTCCCCGTCCGACGACGCGGGCGCGCGCTTCTTTCCGCCGCCCCAGCGGTTGTCGGAGTTGCACATCTCGCTCGCGTGAACGAGACGATGCGCCTCTTCGGGCCCGAACGCCTGCGCGAGGTCGGCCTCGAACGCTTTGTTCGCGCCGGTCAGCGCCAGGAACATCGCGAGCACGGGGTTCACCTTCTCGCCGGGCTTCGGCTCGGGACGGAGCCCCGCACGGATCTCCGACGCTTGCGTGAGGGCCTCTGCGGCGGCCTCACGGTCGCGCGCCATCTCGATGTCGTAGACGAGGTGCTGGCACGTGGCAGTACCGAGCTTCTCGGCCACGGCGGCATTGCCGCCGAGCGCAGCGGCGCAGAGCGGGCCGATCTGCGCCCACACGCGCTTTCCACTCTTCGCGTACGCGTCCTTGATGATGGGAGCGTCCGAAGGCGCGAGGCCGAGCTGCTGCAGCTTCTCCGGCGAAGGCGTCCATCCTTCGCGCCCGCCGTCGCACGGCACGCGGTAGGCGATCTTCCCCTGCTTCGCGAGCTCGGCGTAGTCCTCGGGCCCGAGATCGAATTCGGCCTTCTTCACGCCTCCGTCGGCGCTCGTCGCGAGCTTGTCTTCGGTCGCCTTGAGCTTCTGTTCGAGCTCGGCTTTCTGGGCGGCGATCGCCTCGAGCCGCTGGCGGTACTCGCCGACCTGCGCCACGAGGTTCTTGTTGGCGGCCTCCGCGGACGGCTCCGCGCCTTGTGCGGCGACCTTCGCCTCGAAGCTCTTCTCGCCTTCGGCGACGGCGCCTTTCTGCACGCCCTGCGCTCCGACCTGAGCGCTCTCGCCGGCGGCGAGATCGACGCGCTCGCTCGCATGCGAGACCGCGACCTTCCCCTCGTATACGGCGACGAACGCCAAGGCCGTCAGCGCTGCGCCGACCGCACCCGATTTCACGTCTCGCTTGTCCATCTCGGTGACCTCGACATTTTTCTCGTCGCCGCGGACCTTCACGGCGAAGCACGTACCCTTGACCTCGACGTCGCCTGCTGGCGTGTGCACCGTGAAGCGCGCCCCGCGTTCGACGCGATAGAAGACGTCACCGCGTCCCTGCACGACGTCGTCACCGTTCCACTTCACGTGCGCGCCTCGTTCGAGCACGGCGGTGGCACGGTTGCCGATCGCGACTTCGACCCTGTCCTGCGCGATCGCTTCACCGCGCGCATCGACGGCGCTGACGCGCAGCGCGAAGGCTGCGGCGAGGGCGAGCGCCGCGGCGACGCCACCTCCCGCGACGAGGCGCATCGGACGACGCGCGCGGCTCGCAGCGGTAGGTTGTGCAGCCGGCGCGGGGGCGGCGCTCGACGTGTCGCGGGCTGCGGCGCCGGGCTCGGCAAGCACGCGGCCGAGGACGCGCTCGGCGAAGTCGGCAGGAGGAGCCTGAGCCTCCCACGCGGAGAGGTCGACGCCGAGCGGCTCCGCGGATTTGTCCTTCGTCCCGTCGTCGTCGGTCACGTCGTCCTCCACTCGCCAGCGAGCGCGGCGCGCATCTTCTCTCGCGCGCGAAAGAGCCGCGTCTTCGCTGTGTTCTCGGGGATCTCGAGCGCGGTTGCGATCTCGGCGATCGAGAGGCCGTGCACCTCGGCGAGGACGAGCGCAGCGCGTTGGTCGTCGGGCAGCATCGAGGCGGCGTCTGCGAGAGCGCGGCCGAGCTGGCGGCGTTCGAGCGATGACTCCGGCGTGGACCCGGACGACGCCTGCTCGGCCGCTTCGAGGTCGGTCGCGACGACGCGCTTCCTCTTCCTCGTGTCGAGCGCGAGACGCGTCGCGATGGTGAGGAGCCACGTCGAGGCCTTCGCGGGTCCATCGATGTCGAAGGTCGGGAACGCGCGATAGGCGCGGACGAACGTCTCTTGCGCGAGGTCCTCCACCTCGCTTCCGTGCCCGAGCATGCGCGAGAGCAGCGCGAACACCATGCGCTCGTAGCGGACGACGAACGCGCGAAATGCGACGGGGTCCTGCGCCCGGCAGCGGACGAGGACGCTCGCGTCGAGCGGCGCAGGCGTGCCCCCGTCGGGCCGGCGCGGAAACGCGACGCTCATCGCCATCGCCATCATCGCCCTCTTTCACGACGGCCGGCGCTCACGGTTCCCGGGACGCGCCGATTTCTTCCGGGGGCGGGCGGCAGCGGCGGTGGAAGGCGGGTCGGGGGAGGCGACGGCGCCGGGCTGCAGCGTGCCCTGCGGTGGATACCCGGTCAGGGCCGCCGGCGGGCAGGACCGACGTCGGGGAGCCGGCCGGAGGCGAGAAAGCGCTCCGCGAACGTTCGCGTCTGGATGATCTGCGCGGCATCGAGGAACACCGTGCCGCCGGTCCGTACGTAGCTCATGAGATTGTCCGGCGCGGTCGTGTGTGGGTTCCCGAAGAAGTGCCCCAGCTCGTGCGCGAGCACCTTGGGAGGCGCCTCACCCGAGAGCACGATGAACCGCTTCTTGCTCGGGCGCGCCGTCCAAGCCACGCCCTTCCTGTAGCGACCCGGCTCGTCGACGTCTTCGAGAGCTGCGACCACGAAGACGTCGATCACGTTCGTCTCGACGAGCGCGGCGAGCGCGTCGCGGTCGTCACGCGAATGCAGCTCCGCGTGCGCGGAAGCGATCTCCTTCCGGAGCATCCAGCGAAAGGCAATGCCCGCCGCGGGCACGAAGAGCGCGTTCGCCTCGGCAATCTGCTCGGCAATCCATGCGTCGTCTCGGACGGGGACGCCGTCCTTCGCGGCGACCGAGATCGCGATGGGGAACGTCGGCGGGTACGCTTCTTCGGCGCGGGCCGTGCGTGGAAGCACGCCAGCCGCGACGAGGGCAACGAGCACGCCGGCGCGCCGGCCGGCCGGCATCACGGGTTGTCCTTCGTGCGTGCGTCGAAGCTGATTCGGATCGAGCCACCTGCGGGCGTCGGTGCGAGCTTCACGCGGCGAAGAGCGGCGATCATGCACACGTCGAACTTCGGGTGAGGCTGGAAGTCGGTCGTGCGCCGCACGTCCACCACGTCGCCCGTCGGTGCGATGCGAAACGTCCAGTCGGTGAACTGGTGGTCGGGCGGATCGAACTCCGTCGCGGCGTAGCAGGCGCCGATCGCCGACGACTGCGTCATGATGGCCGCCTTCGTCTCCGGGATGCCGAACCTCTCGAACGAGCCGCCGGAGATGCGCCAATTGGTGGAGCCGGCGAACTGCTTGCGCGGGGCGCCGGCGTCCGGCTTCGCGGCGGCTTTCGCGGACGACGACGTGGCCGTTGCCGTTGCGGCAGGTGTGGCCGCGGCAGGTGTGGCCGCGGCCCCGGGCGAGGGCGTCTTCGCGCCCGACGCGTCCGATGCGCCGGACGGCGCAGAGGCAATCGCCGCGGCGGTGGGCGCGGTCGCTGCCGTGCTCGCGCCGGACGCCGTCGGCGGACGCGCGGCGTCGCCGTCATGACCTCGCGCGAGGAACACGAAGGCGCCCACGCCGCCGAGCACGAGCAAGAGCAGGAGGGCGACGATCGCGACGAGCAGCGGGACGATTGCGCGCGAGCGCCCGGGCGCGCCCGTCGCCGCAGCCGCAGCGGGAGCGAGCGGCAGCAGCATCGGCCCTTGCTGCATCGGGGCGGAAACGTAGGCCGGCGGCACGGCAGGACCGCTCGTCGCAATCGAAGCAGGCGAGAGCGGCGGCGCGGACACGGCGCTCACGCGAGCAGCGTGCGGGCCGAGCCATGGCTCGAGGGCCGCCCGCATCTCGGCGGCCGATCCGAAACGCGCGTTCGGGTCCTTGTGCATCGCGCGGTCGATGACCGCGCCGAGCCGTGGATCCAGCGAGGGATCGACGGACGACAGCGGCGTGGGCCGCTGCTCGGTGATCGCGAGCAGCATCCCGTGCACGTTCGCCGCGTCGAAGGCGAGCCGCCCGGAGAGCGCGAGATACATCGTCGCGCCGACCGCGTAGAGGTCCGCCCGATGGTCGATGAGCATCCCACGAATCTGCTCGGGCGCCATGAACGCGGGCGAGCCGAGCATCGAGCCGGTCGCCGTGAGCTGCTGGTGCGTGTCCGATGCGAGCTTCGCGATGCCGAAGTCGAGGAGCTTCACGAGGTCTTCGACGCCCGGCGCCGAAACGAGAAAGACGTTGTCCGGCTTCACGTCGCGGTGAACGATGCCCGCCCGGTGCGCAGCATCGAGACCTGCGAGGATCTGGTGCGCGATCCACGCGACACGTGGCGCGGCGATGCGGCCCTCCGCGCGGAGCGCCGCGGCGAGCGTGCGGCCGGCGAGGAGCTCCATCACGAGGAACGGCGGCTCGCCAGCGTTCGCCTGGAAGTCCGTGACCTGCGCGATGTTCGGATGCCCGAGGGCCGCGGCCGATCGCGCCTCGCGCTCGAACCGGGCGAGACCTTCGTGCGTCAGCGCGATGCCGGTGTGCAGCACCTTGACGGCGACGCGACGGCCGAGGTCCGTCTGCACGGCGTCGTACACGGCGCCCCAGCCGCCCGCGCCGAGACGCTCCCCGAGCCGATAGCGGCCCGCGAGCACACGTCCGGTCAGTACGGGCTCTTCGAGCATCGGCCGCTCGCCATCCTACCGCGAGGACGCGGCACGCCTCACACGCTCTTCCGCGGCGAGCACCTCCCGCATCGCGGGGTGCGCACGAACGACGCCGAGCGCATGTCCGAGCAGCGTCTTGCCAGGCTCGATCCGATGCCATGGCGACGCGCCGCTCGGATGCGGCAGCGGGACGACGTCGAGCGCCGTCCCGTGCCAGGTCGTCCTGAATGACTGGCCAACGATCGCATCGAGCTTCTTGCCGGTGACCTCTTTGCCGAGCACCTCACCGATCGCGAGCTGGCCGACCGCGAGGACGAGCTCCGGCCGCAGGATGTCGATCTCGCGCGTGAGGAACGTTCGGCAGCGCGCGATCTCGTCGTTGTCGGGTTTACGATCGCCGCCGCCGTTCGCCTTGCCCGGAAAGCAGCGCGCGACCGCCGCCATGTAGATGCGTTCACGGAAGCGCTCTTCCGTCAGGCCCATCGACTCCTCGAACCATCGGAAGAGCGTTTTTCCGGCGGTCCACGCGAACGGGCGACCGAAGCCGCCCTCACGCGGCCCGGGCGCTTGGCCGAGGAGGAACACCTTCGAGAGCACCGGCGGCCCGTGCACGACGGGCCCGATCATCTTCGGGCACGCGCGGCAGCCGTCGAGCTCGCCGTGCAGCGTCCGCAGCTTCACCACGCGCGAATCGGAGCGACCCACGGCCCTCTTCTAGCGCGCTTCAGCGCCGGCGCAGCGTGATGCGCACGCCGGTCGCGCCGTAGCGGTAGCTCGGCTTGCCGCACGGGTCGCCGGCAACGTCGTACGGAAGCTCGTCCGTGCCGGCGTCGACCGTGTTGCCGCCGGACGTTGCGCACGTCGGGACGAGGCGAATGGTGCCGGCATCGGTGAGGGAGTACGTCCCCGAGCGACGGGTGACCGGCCCGAGGCTCGCGTCGGAGATCCCGGTATCGACCTGGCGAATGCGCGTGAAGTGTCCGGCGCCGTCGACGACGAACGTCTCGCGCCAGGAGCCGCGACCGCCGCTCGCGCGTTCCGCGAGCACCGCATCGTAGACGCCGGGCGGAAGGTATCCACCGGTGAACGGCTCGCCGCCGTCGACGGGACCGAACGGCTGCGCGGCCTCGCCGAACTCGAGCGTGCCGCACGCGCCTCCACCGTCGAGGTCGGGCACGGGCTGCGCGCACGCAGAGTCTTCGAGCGCATCACCGACCGGTGCGTCGGTGATCGATGCCGAGTCACGCGACGCGCCGTCTTCCCCTCCGCCCGTTCCGGTCTCCGGCGTCTCGCCCGGAGGTGCGTCCGTCCGCGCCTCGTCGGACGAGCAGGCCTGCACGACGACGAACGCAACACCGCCGCACACGAGCACGAGGAAGCCAAAGAGCGACGGCGAACGCGAGTGACGCATGGTGCGCATCGTAGCAACGAAGCGGGGGAGGCGCGTGATGCCTTCGCGTCGTTCACGTGGTAGCTGTTCGCTCCGCATGTACTTCCAGGAGATGATCCTCGCGCTCCAGGATTTCTGGGTGAAGCGCGGCTGCTTGCTGGTCCAGCCGTACAACTCCGAAGTCGGAGCCGGCACGTACAACCCGGCAACGTTCCTGCGCGCGATCGGTCCCGAGCCCTGGAACGTGGCCTTCGTCGAGCCGTCACGACGTCCCGCGGACGGTCGCTACGGCGACAACCCGAACCGCATGCAGCAGTTCCACCAGTTCCAGGTGATCCTCAAGCCGTCGCCGCTCGACATCCAGGATCAGTACCTGCAGTCGCTCCTCGCGCTCGGCACCGATCCGCAGAAGCACGACGTTCGGTTCGTCGAAGACGACTGGGAGTCACCGACGCTCGGCGCGTGGGGGCTCGGCTGGCAGGTCTGGCTCGACGGCCTCGAGATCAGCCAGTTCACGTACTTCCAGCAAGTCGGCGGCATCGATTGCCGACCGGTGTCGGGCGAGCTCACGTACGGGCTCGAGCGCATCGCGACGTACCTCCAGGACGTCGACAGCATCTACGAGGTCGCGTACGCGCCTGGCGTCACCTACGGCGAAATCGCGAAGCGTGCCGAGTGGGAATGGAGCACGTACAACTTCGAGCAGGCGGACGTCGCTGCGCACTTCGCGGCGTTCGACCACTTCGAGAAGGAAGCGAAGCGGCTCCTCGCGCTCGGCTCCGAGGAAGAGCCGCTGAAGCGCCTCGTGCTCCCGGCGTACGACTTCGTCGTCAAGGCCGCCCACCAGTTCAACGTGCTCGACGCACGCGGCGCCATCGGCGTGACGGAGCGCGCGCGCTTCATCGGCCGCGTACGCGCGCTCGCGAAGGGCGTCGCCGAGGGGTATCTCGCGCAGCGAAAGGCGCTGGGCTTCCCGTTGATGAAGGACGGCGCCGCGGCGGCGGGAGAGGCGGCGGGGACGGCCGGCGCGGCGGGGACGGCCGGCGCGGCGGGCGCCAGCCCCGTCGCTTCGAGCAGCCCGACGTAGTCGCCTCCTCGCGCGGCTACCGATGTGCACAGTCGTCCTCTTTTCACGGGTGTTCGACGGCTACCCGCTCGTCGTGGTCGCGAACCGTGACGAGGAGCTCGATCGTGCTTCGTCGCCTCCCGGTCTCTGGTCGTCCGGGTTTCTCGCGCCGCGTGACGACGTTGCCGGAGGAACGTGGCTGGGTGTCGGACCGAGCGGTCTCTTCGTGGGCATCACGAACCGTTTCCGCGGACCGAAGGATCCCGCGCGCGAGTCCCGGGGCGCGATCGTGGCGCGAGCTCTCGAGCTCCGCTCGGCGCGCGCCGTTCACGAAGCAATGCGGCAGGTCTCGCCGTCGCGGCACAACGGCTTCCACCTCGTGTACGCTGACGCCGAAGAGGTGCTCGCAACGGCGTCCGACGGCGCGACGTTGACGCAGCTGACGCTCGGACGAGGCGTGCACGTCCTCACGGAGCGCAGTTTTGCCGCGGGTGACGACCACGTGCGGGCAGGGCGGATCGCCGCGCGGGTCGCGGCGCTGGGCGCCAGGCCAGCGACGTTGCCGCTCGAGGGCCTGGCGAGGCTCCTGACCGAGCACGACCGGACGGACCCCCTCGCGGGCACGTGCATTCATCTCGAGGGTCTCCGCTACGGCACGCGAAGCGCAATGGTGCTCGCCATCGCCGACGATCCGCCGCAGAGCCGGATGCTCTGGGCGGAGGGCCCGCCGTGTACGACGGCGTTCACGCCGGTCGATGTCGCTGGAATCCTCGGCCACGCGACGGGTGACCCCGTTTCCGGCTCGGCCGAAACCAGGTAGAACTTGAGCGTGCACAACGTCGCTGTCGGGTGCGTGAGCGTGCTCGCGCTGACGCTGGGGATTGCCGCCCTCGGTTGCGGATCACGGGCGACCCCGGCGGGTAAGTATCCACCGCGACCTGAGGGTTGCGACGTTGCCGTCTTCCACGAGGCGCCCTCCATGCCGACCGACAACATCGGCTCGGTGACGGCAATCTGCGGTGAGGACATCGGGGACGAGGCGTGCTTCCGCACGTTGAAGGACGAAACGTGCAAGCTCGGAGGCGACGTCGTTTGGGGCGTCGCCGAGAAGCCGTCTGTCTCCCTCGGCAAGAAGAAGCTCGCCGGGCGAGCTGCACACACGAAGTCGCCGGCGGGCGCCGCGTCCGCTCAGGGGACGGCCGCGCCGCCTCGGCCGTAGCGCGATGTCGAAGATCGACGAGACGGCCGACGTCCAGTCCGTGCGTCCGGACGCGCGCGAGCCGTGGCTCGTCATCAGCTCGGCGGGAGGCGTGCGCGCGATCCCTCTTCCGCGCCAGCCGCGCGTCGTGATCGGTCGCATGCATACGTGTGACATCGTCATCGACGACGACTCCGTCTCGCGTGAGCACGCGGCGCTCCACACCGGCGGCGGCCTCGTCATCGAAGACCTCGGCAGCCGCAACAAGACGAAGGTGATGGGCCGCACGCTCTCGCGCGGCGACCGCGCGAACATCACCGTGGGTTCGGTGGTCGAGATCGGCTACGCGACGATGTTCATCCAAGTAGGCCGCCCCGCGCATGCGCGCAGCGCTTCGATCAGCATCGGCGGCCTCCCGGCGGGGGCAGGTTCGGACGGCGCGGACGGCGCGGCGGCCGCCGGGGGTGGCGCGGCGGGCGGCCGTGGTGGCGCGGCGGGCGCGGGCGCGGGCGCGCGTGGCACGGCCACGGCCACGGCCGGCACTGGCGCGGCGGGCGCCGGCGCGGCGGGTGCGGGCGGTGCGTTCGGCGGCGGGGCGGCGGCGGCGGGTGCGCTCGGCGCCGGAGCTCCCGGCACGGCGAGCGCGGCGGGTCCGGTCATCCTCGATCCGACGATGCAACGCATGTACGCGCTGCTCGACGTCATCGCGCCGAGCCCGCTGAATGTCCTCGTCCTCGGCGAAACGGGCACGGGCAAAGAAGTCTTCGCGGAGACGCTCCACGCCAAGTCTTCGCGTGCGCACGCCCCATTCCTTCGTGTGAACTGCGCCGCGCTCTCCGGCTCGCTCCTCGAAAGCGAGCTGTTCGGCCACGAGAAAGGTGCGTTCACCGGCGCGCTGGGCGCAAAAGCGGGCCTCTTCGAAGCGGCCGACGGCGGCACCGTCTTCCTCGACGAGGTCGGCGAGCTCCCCATCGACACGCAAGCAAAGCTCCTACGCGTCATCGAACGCGGAGAAGTGATCCGCCTCGGCAGCGTTCAACCGCGGCGCGTCGACGTTCGCTACGTCGCAGCGACGAACCGCGATCTCCAGCAGCTCATTGCGGAGAGCCGGTTTCGTTCCGACCTGTTCTTCCGGTTGAACGGCTTTTCTCTGACGCTGCCGCCGCTGCGCAAACGTCGTCGTGAGATCGTGCCGCTCGCGCGGCTCTTCCTCGCGCGCGCGGCCCATGGGCGGCCGCACGTGCTGACGCCGGCGGCAGAGGCCGCGCTCGAAGCGTACCCGTGGCCTGGTAACGTTCGTGAGCTGAAGAACGTGCTCGAGCGCGCGATGGTGCTCGCCGGCGCAGCAGGTCGCGTGGAGCCGATGCACCTCCACCTGCCGGAGAACCCGTACGGGCACGGCTCCCCCGCGGCCGGCGGCGCGGACGACGACGAGATCCGCGGCTCTTACGACTCCGCGCCGCCGATGGCCGCCGCGGCGCCGGCGGGAGCGCCGTTCGCCGGCGCATCACACGCGAACGCGAGCGATCTGCGCGCGCAGCGCGAGTCGTGGGAGAGGCAACAGATCCTGGGCGCCCTCGAAAAGACGATGGGCAATCAGAAGGAAGCCGCGAAGCTCCTCGGCATCTCCCGACGTACCCTGATCAATAAAATCGAGGCGTACGGCATCGCTCGACCGCGAAAGCGCTGAACGAGCGCAGAACCCGGACGGGTTCCGTCGCCAACGCCGCGACGACAGCGCCGAACGCGATTCCCTCCGCAGCGACGGCCACGGGCGGCCGCTCGTCGAACGCCGCGGCGGCGAGCCGCTCCACGACCGCGACGAACGCCTCAACGAACCATCGCCCCTTCGCCGCGCGATCGGCCGACTTTGGCACCGGCACCGGCACCGCCGCGGCCGCCGCGGCCGACGCGGCGGACGACGTCGATGCCGGCGGGCCGACGTCGCGCGGCAGCGGCCGTGACGACGGCGCCGAGCCGACGTCGCGCGACAGCCGCGGTGACGACCGGCGAGCCGGGGGAGGCGCGAGCGGCGCGTCGTCGGCCGCGACGGCCACCGCGTCCTTCGGCGACTTCGCCGCGTCGCCGCCGCGCGACGTGTCGAGAGTCGCGGTCACGGGTGGGCTGACGAGCAGAGTCGCCGAACGCGCGGTGGCGACCGGCTGGTCCGCCGCACCGTCATCGTCGCACTGCGGGACTCCACGGACAGGGGCGACTTCAGCGTCACGCGCGGGAGACTCGCCTCGCGACAGGCGCGTGCCCGTTGCCGCCGGATCCACGGCGCAGCGCGCGCTCTCCGGGCGCGAACGAGCGTCGTCGAGGTGCGGCACAGCCAGCGGCGGCGCTCCGCGTCCTTCATCGAAGAGGCGGCCGCCCACGTCGCCGGTGATGGCGGTGACGGCCGTGATGGCCGTGAGGTCGCCAGTGATGGTCGTCCTGATCGAAACGTCGCCGCTCGCGGGCGCGCGCGCTCCGTGCGCATCGGCGACGACGGTGACGGGCTCGGGATCCACGCCGAAGATGGTGTGCGCGATTTCGGTGAGCGCGCGCTCACCGACGCCGAGTGCCTGTTCCCCGCACGATGTCATGCGGACGAAGAACGTTCGCCGGTCGTCCGGACGCTCCTCACGGACGACGTACCCGGCGACGCTGAGCCTCTCGACGATGCGGCTCGCGTTCGACGCCGACCACCCGAGCGCCTTCGCGATGCTCCGAACGCCGAAGTTGTCGGCCGGGTAGCGTCGCAGCAGACGAAGCACGCGGAGCTGCGGCCGCGTGATCTCAGCCTCGTGCACGAGCCGTCCCTCGACGTACTTGTCGACAGACGCCGCCGCACGAAAGAACGTGTCCAGGAGGTAGAGCGCGTCGTCGCTGCGAGCCGCGTAGTGCATCCCGAGCTCATTCGGCTCGGCGCGCGAGCGGTTGCGCAATTTCGCGCCGACGCCGCCCGGTCGCGCGCCGCGTGAAGGTTTCTTCGAACGAACCTGGCTCGCATGCCTCGCGCCGCCGGCAACGCGCGCAGGCGCGGGCGGGAGGGGCGGCGCCGCGGCCGCGCCACAGGGGTCGCCGGTCGCCGAAGGAGGGGGCTTCCACGCGTGTGACCTCAGCAACGACCGCCACGTCGCGGGTTTCTCTCCCTTTTCCCGTCGCTGCCGTAGCAACGGCCCTCCGGAAACGACGGACCGCTTCGTTGGTGCGCGGGACGCCCTCGCCGCCGCGTCCGGTGCCGCGGGAGCTCGGACGCAAACGTTGCTCCACCCGTGCGGCCCGGAGCGAATGCCGTCGGTGCGATCGTTGCCCAGCCGACGACCAATGCGTGAACGTTGCTGGCCGGCACCGGCCCGCTGTCACGCCATGTTCGCTCGTAACGGACTTCGCGCTGCCCTCCTGATGCGTTGCGGTCGCCCCAGAACCGCATGCATGCATGCATGCACGGATGCAGCCGCCGCCGGCGCGCACCGTCCCGCGACACGTAGACTCGCATCGCTCGCCGCTGTCCCATCGCGAGCGGGCGGCCAAGGCCGCGCGAACGTTCGCTGCGCAACGGGGTCACTGCCAACTGCAGCACGTGCGCTAGGCAACGGCCTTTCCGCGATGCGAGAGGTTCGCTGCGCAACGGGTCACCGCCAGCTGCATCACGTTCGCTGCAACGGCTTCTCCGCGATGCGAGAGGTTCGCTGCGCATCACTCGTTGCGAGATGCGAGACCTTCGCTGCGCAACGGAGCGTCGCGAGGTGCGAAGACGTTCGCGGCGCAACACGAGGGCGCGCGCTTCGCGATCGAGATCGTTGCCTACTTGCGCGTGTCTCGGCCTTCCGGACCGCGCTCGGCGCGCAGCTGCGAGTCGTGCGTGCAGCAACGAACGGTCCGGAGGCCGCCGCGACTCGTGCGTGCAGCAACGAACGGCCCGCGTGCCGCCGCGACTCGTGCGCGCAGCAACGATCGCTTGGCGCGCGGCCGCGCGTCGGGCGCGCAGCAACGATCGCTTGCCGCGCGGCCGCGCGTCGGGCGCGCAGCAACGATCGCTTGGCGCGCGGCCGCGCGTCGGGCGCGCAGCAACGGTTCGGGCGGCACGCGATGGCGGCACCGGCGGCGGAGGGCGCGCTACCGGCTCGTGAACACAGCAACGACTGCTATCCGCGCGCAATGAGCGGCGTTCGCGATCGTTGCTGGGGTTACACGTTGCGCGAGGGGCCCCTCGGCCCCTCGCGCGACTGCGGCTCCGGCTCCGGCTCGGATCCGGCTCGGCTCCCTGCGGCTCCGGCTGCGGCTCCGGCTCGGCTCCCTGCGGCTCCGCCTGCGGCTTCGCCTCCGGCGCGACGCGCTACTCGAGGCACTTCACGAGCGCCTCGGGCGATGTCGCCTTCATGGCGCAGGCGTGCTCGTCGAGCTGGACCTCGGAGGTGCAGTTCTTGAAGGCGTCGTCGCCCTTCGCTTCCGTGCGCTCGCGGGTGCGCTCGGCCGCGACGACGTCTGGTCCTGCATCCGGGAAGCGTTCGCGGACGACGAGCTCCGCGTAATGGTCGAGGAGCTCGTCGCATTGCTTCGACGAGACCTTCTTTTTGCACGAGGTCGCGAGGACCAAGAGCAGGACCGCCCCCCACAGGCAGCGAGCGTTCTTCATCGAAGGCACTTGTCGATCTTTTCCGCCGTATCTGCGCTCTTCACGCAGGTCATCATGCCGTCGGTGACGCGCTTGCCGACGCACTCCTGGATGTCCTTCTCCATGGAGGCGCGCATCTCGGCGCGCCGCTTGTCGACCACGGCGGAGTCGGTGACGCCCAGGGCCTTGAGCTGCAGCTCGACGTTGCGGTCGACGACGATCTCACAGTCTTCGCGCGTGGCCTTGCGCCCACAACCCCCGAGGGCCGGCAGCACGACGAAGAGACCGAGGACGGCGAAGACGCGGCGCATCAGCGCCGAGACGCGTAGCACGCCTTTGGCCCGAAAAAAACGTGAGTGCTACACTTTCCTCGTGCCCGCCGACGCCACTCCCGAGGAATGTCTTCGGAGAGCCATGGCTGCGCGAACCGCGCGCACCCGCGCCATGTACGCGCGTCGGGGGCTCGCTTCGCGCGCGTCGCTCGACCGCACTACGCACGCGATGCTGCTGAGGCAGTTGTACTTGTCTCTGTACGAAGGACGGCACTTCGAGAAGGCGCATTCGGTGGCGCTGCAGGCCCTCGAGCTCGACGTTCTCCCCGACGTGTTGAACCAAGACGCCGCGCGCGCGGCTCTGGCGAATGGGGAGCTCGAGGCGGCGCTCGCGCACCTGCGAGCCGCCGCTCGGCGCGGACCGGCATCGCGTCGGCCGTTCCATCTCTGGACGCTCGGGAGCACGCTGTTCCTCGCGCAGCGCTACGCCGAAGCGACCGCTGCGCTGAGCCGCGCCGCGCGATGGGCGACGAACGACCGCCCACTCTATCGCGCCCACCTGGCGCTTGCGCGTATCGCAGCGGGAGAGCGCGTCGGCGGACTGCAGGAGACCATCAACGCTCTCGCCGAAGCTCCCTGCGGTCAGGGCTACGGCCGGTTCGTGCTCGGCCACCTGGCGTACGCGGCCGGCGAGTGGGCGGCCGCGCGCAGGTACCTCGAGGCGTTCCTGAAGCGGACGCAGGCGTCGCGGCCTGCTCTCGGCATCGCGCTCGAGGCCGAGGTGCGAATGGCGCAGGCGACGTTGCAAAAAATCTCCGCGAACTGAGCGCACGCGCTCGCGTCCATGCGCGGGCGGCCGTTGCCAGAAGAGCGCACGCGTCCATGCGCTGCCGCCGTCGCGAAGACGCCCTCGGCTCGACCCCCCGCGGAGGAGGCCGCGCCCCTCGCCTCCGCGGCGAGCTGACCGCGTCCGAGGACCCGTCGATCCATCGGCGAGAAGGTGCGACCTCTCGCTCGCAAGCGATCTCATCCACACGAACTCCAGGCGAAAAGCCGGTAGGAAGAGGTGCGACGCAGACGATGGTGGATCGCCTGTGACCATCGCGAAAGCGGTCTCGGCCTTGCTACCATCTCGGACGGGTGAGCGGTTTCGCAGTCATTGGAAGAGGAGGACCCGTGAATCGTCGTCTGACGCAACTCCTTCTGCTCTCCGTCCTCATGCTCGTGCCGGCAGTGGCATGGGCGGGTGAAGGATCGGAGACCGGAAAGTTCGCCGAGATCCTGGAGAAGCACGGCGCGTTCGTCGCGGTGCTCGCATCGTTCGGGTTCGGCTTCGTCGCGAGCCTCACGCCCTGCGTGTACCCGATGGTGCCGATCACGGTGTCCATCTTCGGTGCGACCGAGGCGAAGTCTCGGCTTCGTGGAGCTGCACTGTCCGGCACGTTCGTGCTCGGGATCGCCGCCCTCTTCACGCCGATGGGCATCCTTTCGGCGCTCAGCGGCAAGCTGATGGGCTCGGCTCTGTCGAACGCGTACGTGGTCGTCGCGCTCGCGGCGCTGTTCACGGCGCTCGCGGCATCGATGTTCGGCGCCTTCGAGCTCGCGCTGCCCTCGAGCCTGACGAACAAGCTGTCGACCGTCGGCGGCGTCGGCTTCAAGGGCGCATTCGTCATGGGCCTCGTCATGGGGCTCATCGCGGCGCCCTGCACGGGTCCGTTCCTCACGGGCATGGTCACCGTCATCGCGACGTCGAAGAACGTCGCGCTCGGCACCGCGTCGCTGTTCTCGTTCGCCCTCGGCCTCGGCGTCCTCTTCTTCGTCGCCGGCGCCTTCGCCGTGAACCTTCCGAAGGGCGGCGCGTGGATGATGGGCATCAAGTGGATCAGCGGCGTCGGCCTCGCGTACATGGCCTTCGCGTACCTCCGCGATCGCTTCGACGTGGTCCGCAACCTCGTCGCTCACCCGAGCCAGACGTTCGGCATCGCTGCTGCCGGCATCCTTCTCGTCGGCACCGTTCTCGGCGTCGTCCACATGGTGGCGGAGCGTCGGAAGTCGCCGATCGCACATCTGTCGAAGCCGCTGAAGCTCGCGTCGATCGTCCCGGCCGTGGCGGGCGCCGCGATGTTCATCTCCTGGGTGAACATGCCGCACGACGTCGATTCGAATGCCCCCGAGATCGCTTGGATCAACAGCGAGGACGCGGGCCGCGCCAAGGCGAGCGCCGAGAACAAGCCGGTGCTCATCGACTTCGGCGCATCGTGGTGCACGGCCTGCAAGGAGCTCGAGCACAACACGTTCCCCAACCCCGGCGTCCGCACCGAGGCGCAGCGCTTCGTCGCGATCCGCGTCGACGCGACGGACGACGAGGCGCCGGACACGAAGCGTCTCCAGGACAAGTACAAGGTCGTCGGCCTCCCGACCGTCATCATGCTCGACAGCGGCGGCGCGGAAATCGCGCGCTTCAACGAGTTCGTCCCGCCGGAGAAGTTCCTCGCCGCGATGAAGAAGGTCCCGAACAGCTCCGCGGCTGTCGGGATGAAGTAGTCGCTCCGGTAGTCACGCGGAGTCCCCACGCAGCTCCCAGAGCCTGCCCCGGGGGCGTGCCACGCGCGACAGCGCGATCAGGCGGGCGGCCTCTCCGCAATCGAGCGGAGGCGCCGCCCGTCGGCTTTTGTGCCCTCGCACGCGGCTTGCGTAGCGTCCTCCGTCCGATGAACCGACGTCCTCTCGCTCGCGCCCTCGCTGCCCTGACGCTGCCCGCCCTCGTCGCGGCGTGCCCCGGGACGCCGGAGGACGACTCGGACGCGAGCCTCGTCGTCGGCGTGCAGGCCGAGGAGCTCGCGTCGGTCGTGACCCAGGTGCACGTGGTTGCAAAGGTCGATGGCGTCGTCGCGGCAGACGAGCGCGTCGCCAGCACGGCGCTTCCGAAGGAGGTCGAGGTACGCGGACGCGCAGGCGCCCGCGTCGAGGTGGAGGTCGAAGGGTTCCTGCAAGGCGTCAGCGGCCCGGCCGTCGTGCGTCGCGCGGCAGCGAACATCGTGCGCGATGCCAAGAAGCTCCTCCGCGTGCAGCTCGAAGCGCGCTGCGCGAATCTCGGCGCGCCTGGCGGCGATCCCGCCGGCGGCAGCGCAGCGCCCGCCGCATGCGCCGCCCCGCTGACGTGCGCAGGAGGCCGCTGCGTGTCTGCCGACGTCGCGCCGAGCGACCTCGAGACGTACGAGCCGGGCTGGCCGGGCGCGGCGCCGGACGCGTGCCGTCCGGCAAACCACGGTCCCCCCGAGATCATCCTCGGCACCGGCCAGACGGACTACGCACCGCTCGCCGAAGGTCAGGTCCTCCAGCTCGAGAAGGGACCTCAGGGCGGTCACCACGTGTGGATCGCCGTCCGCATGAAGAACCTACGCCAGTCGGGGTCGCGCACCTCGCTCTCTGCGAAGCTCGTCGACGATCCCGGCGCGAGCATCTTTCCCGCCGGGTACGTCTTCACCTTCGACCGCGACGAGGGCGGCTACTGCAAGCTCTGGGGTCTCCGCTTCCAGCTGGATGCGGGCGCCGGCGATCTCGGCTCCGCGTACAAGAAGTTCCTCGGCAAGCGCGTGGAGGTCACCGCCGAAGTGGTCGACACGACGGGCGCGCGCGCCGTGGCGACGCGCACGATCCAAATCGCCGACAAGCTGCTCTGTCCGGACGGCACGACCACGTCTTGCAATGGTCCGTGAGCCCCCACCGCCGCCGCGCTACGTCGCAACGCGGCCAGACGGCGCCACACCGACGGGCCGGCCGAGGACGTACGCCTTCCACGCGTAGCCAAGGATGGACTGCTCGTTCAGCGCCGGGTCGATGAGATGCGCGATCTTCTCGTGCTCTCGCCGCGCGAGGCTCCAGTGCAGCCCCGGACGCTCGTGATGCACGGTATGGAAGCCGTTGTCGAACACGAGCCAGTTCATCCAGCGTGAGACGAAGTTGCGCGAGTGGTCGTAGCGAGAGTCGGCGTCGCAGCGCTCGTGTTGCACGTAGTTCGTGAACATGAGGCCCCAGAGCGCGAGGGCCCCGGGCACGCCGAGCGCCGACAGATACGCGAGCCCGCCGACGACGACGCCGTGCAGCTTCATGGCGACGGCGCACGCAACGGCATGTCCGCCGAACACCACCACGTACTGCGCGACGAGGTACCACCACGCGCGCGTGCTCCGCGCCTTCACGCGGCGCATGTACCGCGCAATCAGCGGCGCCTGCGCGGCGGACGAATGAAAGAAGAACGTGAACGCGGCCCACGCCGACCCTTCGCGCATGTGCTGCCACGTTGCGGTGGCGTCGCCGGGCTTGTTCGTGAAGCGATGGTGGTTCTCGTTGTGCGTCGGGATCCACGCGAACGTCGGGTACCCGTAAAAGAACGAGAGGAACGCCGAATACACGCCGTTCATGCGACGACCGCGAAAGACGGGGCAGTGATTGTGGTTGTGCGCCAGCACACCCGCGGCGTACGCGAGGTAGATCGAAAAAGGCATGAGCCAGCCGGCGAGCGCCGGCCGTGCGAGCTGCACGCCCGCGCAGAGCGGCATCAGACCGAACACCCAGAGCACGGCACGCCAGTCGGCGTTCACGCGAAGACGCATCTCGAATTCTCCTTGCCGGTGTCGCGTCGCGGTGTAGTGCTCTCGCACGCCGTCGACGCGTGACGGAGTATCCGCTCGCGCACGGCACTCGTGAATTCGCCTTCCTTTCGGACAACATTCGCATTCTCGAAAGAGCGCTCGGATGCCTCGCCCCCTGCCGAAGACGTCGAGAAAACCGCCTCGCCAAGCGCGTTCGCAGGCGACGGTGAACGCCATTCTCGAAGCGACCATTCGCATTCTCGATCGCGAAGGGATCGAGGCGGCGAGCACCACGCGCATCGCTTCCGTCGCCGGCGTGAGCGTCGGCACCCTGTACCAATACTTCGCGCACCGCGACGCGATCCTCGATGCGCTGCAAGACCGCGAGTTCGAACGCGCGCTCACGCTGATGAGCACGGTGCTCTCCGACGAGAACCTCACGCGCACGCCACGCGAGACGGTCACGGCAGTGCTGCGCGGTCTCTCCTCCCTCTACGCGGCTTCTCCGGCGCTCCACCGCGCTCTCGTGATCGAGACCCTTCGCTCGAGCAGCCCCGAGCGCGTCGAGGCATTCGACCTGCGCGTCGTCGCGATGATTCGTCACTTCCTCGCGGCGACGGGAGCACGCGTGCGCCGCGGCAACGTCGAAGCCGCCGCGTTCGTCGCGTTCCAAGCCGTGCGCGCAGTGATGCTTGCGCGCCTGCTCGAGAGGCCGCCGGGGGTCGACGAGGCGACGCTTGCCGACGAGCTCGTCGACCTCGTGCTCCGATATCTCGTGGAGGACGAGCCCGCTCCTGCGAAGCGCGCGCCGCCCCCGCGCGCGCCCCTCAAGGGCTGAAGACCTCGTCCGGCGGCTTCTGCGCGGGCTGCGCAGGCGCCGGCTTCTCGCCGGCCGGCGCTGCCGGCTTGCCCGACGGCTTCTTCGGCGCGTCCGCCTTCTTCGGTTTCGCCTTCGGCTCGTCGCTCTTCGGCGGATCCTCCTTCGCGGGCTCCGGCTTCGCCGCGGGAGCGACCACCGGCGTCGCGGTCACCGCGCGCTTCCGCTCCGTTCGCCGGCGCGGCGGGGAGTCTTTCTGGCCCAGCGCCGTCGCGAGGTCGCCGAGGAACTCGTCGATCTCGCGCGTCTCGTGCGTCGCATCGCGCGACAGGGCGCGCATCGACTCGATCGCTCCGCCGAGCTCGCTGCGCACCTCGCGGCGGTGCTCCATCTTCTGCTCGTCCGCTTTCTCGGCGCCGCGATTCTGGAGGTCCTTCTCGGCGTCCTTCTTCAGAGCTTCGCCGTGCTTCGCCATCTCCTCGAGCTTGTCGCTCGTTGCCTTCATTCGCCGCGCGCGCTCTTGCTCGGCGCGCGCCGTCTCTTCGATGGCGGCGAACAGCGCGGCGTCGCTCGTCGCGCCGGCCGTCGCCGTCACGCGTGGACCGGCGAGATCGAGCTTGGCGCCCTGCCCGCCGAGCTTCTTCGCTCGCTCGCGCGTGGCCTGCACGATGGTGTCGTCGGGGGCATCTGGAGTGAGGGCCAGCGCATTCACGAGCGGGCGCCGGGTTGCTTTCTTCTCGTCCGGCCACGACGCCGCTGCGACCTGCTGCTGGTGCACGCTGTCGAAGTACGGGTCGAAGCGCGAATCGCCCGACGAGTAGCGCTGCCCCTGCGCGACCTTCGTGTTCCCGAACTGATCGCATCCGGGCGCCGTCGCACAGGTGAGCACGGCAGCGAGGACCCACGCGGCAAGAGAGCGCGCCTTCACGGCTCGGATCTTATACGAGAGCTCGGCGCGAGGCTCACTTCGCGGGGCATGCGAGCGGCGTCGCATGGATCTCGTACGCCGACTTACCCTTCGCGAGGAACGCGACCGCGCCGCGGCCGTCTGCGCCGATCGCGATCTGCGGCTGCCCGGCATTGAGCCCGGGCGCCGAGATGGAGAGCGCGGGCCCGGACGTCGAGCCGTCGGCGTTCACGTTCGCGGCCCGCACTTGGTGGTTCGACACGGGGCCCTCGGTCCACGCGACGAGGAAGCGGCCACCGCCGAGGCCCGCGACGGCGGGGGACATGGCCTGTCCGCCGAGGCCTCCGTCGGGCAGCGCGAGCTCCTTCGGTGCGTCCGGCGTTCCTCCGGCCGGGAGCCTCGACCAGCGCACGAGCCATGGGTCCTGCGCGCCGGCGCGGTCCGCCCACGCGACGAGCACCGTGTCGCCGCTGAGGTGAATGGAGGGCGAGCCGACCTGCGGGCCGAGCCCGCCGATGTGGTGGAGCGGGCCTTCCGGCGTGAGCGCCGCGTCGCCCCTCGCGACGCCGACGTACACCGCGTTTCCGCGGCGGAACGTGAGCGCGATGCCCTTCGCGCTCGTGAGCGGCACCGCACGCAGCGCATCGACCGCCCCCTCGCCTTCGAGCGTGAACAGCTTCGCGTAGCTGTTCTGGCCGTGCGGCGCCCAGACGATCGAACCTTCGGCGACGCCGATGTCGATCGGCGGCGAGGTCGCGACGACGCGGCGGCCCGCGAGCTTGTCCTTCTTGTCGACCTCCGGCACGACGGCGAGCTTCCCGCCGACGACGACGGGGCTCACGCGCCGGACGTCGCCGCCCACCGCGCGGGCCTTCACCGAGCCGGTGATCGCGAGCGAGGTCGGATCGAGCGTGAGCGCGACGCTGTCACGCGCGTTCGTGGCGAAGCCGAGCGCGACCGCGCCGTGCACGATCGAGCTCGCCTCGACGGCGCTCGGGATGAAGACGCGCGGCGAGATGATGTGCGCGTCGCCGGCGACCGCGCAGTCGCCGAGCCCGCCGGCCTGCGGCTTCGGCTCTTCACGCGTGGCGGGCGGAGGAACGGCATTCGGCGTCGCGGCGGCCGTCGCCGTCGTCCCGCTCGCGGTCGTGTTCTCGTTCGTCGACGCCGGCGCGGCCCCCGACGCCGACGCGGACGCCGACGACGCGCTCTTCGTTTCGCTGCTGCTGCCGCTGAACGCGCTCACGATGAGCGCGAGCACCATGATGACCACGGAGAGCGCGAGGACGCCGGCGACGCCGACGAGGAGCTTGTTCTTCGGCGGTTTGCCCGCGCGCATCGCGCGTAGATCGTCGAAGAGCGCCGTCAGCTGAGGACGGCGCGACGGGAGGCCGGCGATGCTCTCGTCGAGCGACGCATCGTCGCTGCTGCCGTGGACGACGGGGTCCGTCGGCGCGGGCAGCGAGCCGTCGCCGAACCGCCGCGGAGCGGGAGCGCTCGCGTCGTCGAGCAGCATCGACCCGCTCAGCTCCTCGATCATCGGATCGGCCGAACGCGTCGGCGGCGGAGCGCCCGGCGTCGGAGCGCTCGGCACTGCGGGCGCGAGCGCCGTCTCCGCCGACACGAAGCTCGCCGCGTGGCTCTTCGCGCCGTTCGCGCTCGCGGCTCCGGCTTTCGTCTGCGCGACCATCGCCGCGAGCTCCGGAGGCGGAGGAAGGCCGATCGCGGTGGGCAGGCTGGGAGGGAGCTGCGCGGCCGGTGCGGCGTGAGCCGCGGGTGAAGAGCCTGGTGCGCTCGGCGCCGCCGGCGGCAGCGATGGACCGCGAACCGCGAGCGGAACGAACTTCGGAGGCGGCGGAGGCTCGTCGTCACCGCCGACGGGCGCGACCGGCGGCGGACGGAACGAGCCCGTCGCCTTCGCCTCGAACTCGTGCTGGACCGCCACGACGGCGAGCGGAGGCGGCGGGATGTTCGGCACCACGCCGTTCGCCGCCGACAGCGCGCTCGTCGTGAGCTCCGGCACCTCGTGCGCCGGTTGCCAGGCCTTCCAGCCCGCCCGCCAGACCGGCGTGTTCGGCGCGATGACGCCGCCGGCGAGCGCTGCGCGCAGCTCGTCGAGCCGCACGCGCCGCTGCTGTCCGTCGGGATCCGCCCACCGCCAGAGATCGTTGCTCATCGAGCCCGGGCGGGATCATAGCTGGTCGGCGCGGGCGGCAGAAGATCGCGAGAGGTCGGCCTTTCTCCGACAAACAGCTCACGGGTCGAGCTCGCGTCTCGCGAGCACGAGCAGACGCACGCTGGCAGCGCCCGCGGCGCTCACGACGGCGCGACATCCGAGGAGCGTCGCGCCGGTCGTCGCGACGTCGTCGACGAGGAGAACGTGCTTGCCGCGGACGCTCCTTTCGTCGTTGCACACGAACGCACCGGTCACGTTCGCGAGCCGAGCGGCTCGGTCGAGCGTCGCCTGCTTCGGCGTGTCGCGCGTGCGGCGTAGCGTTCCGACTCCGCAGGGGCGGCCGAGCGCCTTCGCAACGGGTCGCGCGAGCAGCGCCCCTTGGTCGAAGCCGCGCGACACGAGACGCGCCGGATGCAGCGGCACCGGCACGACCACGTCGACGTGTGCGACGTGGCCCGGCAACCGCGCATGCTCGCCGAGCGCCGCGCCGAGCCGCGCGGCAAGGTCCCAGCGAGCGGCGTACTTCATCCGCATCACGGCGGTCGCGACCGAGCCGCCATACGCGAACAGCGCGTCTTCGCCGGCCGCGCCCACGCGCGCCGCCCGCGTCACCGAAATCGCGCACGCCGGGCAGAAGAGGACCCGCGGCAGCACGAGCTCCTCGCACGCGCAGCACCGCGTCGGCGCGAGAAGCTCGCCGAGCACCTCGACGAGAACGGGCAAGAGGATCCCCATGTGGAGCGCCCGGTCGGCCGAGCAGCGCCGCCGGTTGCTTGTTTCCTCGTCGCCGCACGCACGCCGGCGCCGGAGGCCACGAGCCATCCCCTCAGCGGTCGAGCGCTTCGCCGGGAACGTGCTCCTCGCGCGTGCGCGCGAAGATGATGTGGTCTTCCCACTTGCCTGCAATCTGCAAGTACCTCTCCGCGTATCCCTCGCGACGGAACCCGAGCTTCTCGATCACCCGGAGGCTCCGCGCGTTCCGCGGCATGATCGCCGCTTGCACGCGATGGAGGCCCGCCGCGCCAAAAGCGAAGTCGAGCACCGCGGCGATCGCCTCTGGCGCGAGGCCCCGCCCCTGCAGATCGCCGGCGAGCCAGTAGCCCAGATACGCGCCGTGCAGCGCGCCGCGAAGGATGCCGTTCAGCGCGATCTTCCCGATGAAGCGGCTCTGGTCCTCGCGCGTCGCCACCATGAACACGAACCCAGCGCCGTGCTTCCAATCGCGCCGGTGCCGCAGCACCGTCTTCGACACCTCGGTGATCGACGTCGGGTCCTCGCCCGGCGGCGGCGCCGGATTCCACGGACGCAGGTGCTCGTGGTTCGCGCGGAGGAGCCGCCGGATCTCGGCGACGTCGGACGTGCGCGGCGGTCGCAGGACGAGCCGCGGCGTGACCAGTCGGGTCGTCAGCGACGGGACCACGGCGCGCGTCTATAGCAGCCCGACGGGATCGACGTCGATCGCGACGCGCACCGTGCGCGGCAGGCGAGCAACCGCCGCATGGATCGCGAGCGCGCCTTGTCGGAGGCGTTCCCGCGAAGCACTCCGCAGCATCACGCGAAAGCGATAGCGGTTGCGAACGCGTGCGATCGGCGCCGCCGTCGGGCCGAGCACGGTGAGCGCGTCGGCTCCCTTCTCACGCGCGACCGCGCGCGCGACCTTCGCGAGCTCGGACGTCGCGTCCTGGGTCTCCGCTTCGTCCAGCCCGTCGACGCGCGCGAGCGCCATGCGCGAGAACGGCGGATACGCGAGCTCCTTGCGGTCGCGCAGCTCGCGATCGAGGAAGCCGTCGACGTCGTGACGCGCGGCGAAGCGGATGGCGTGGTGATCGGGATCGTACGTCTGCACGAGCACGCGCCCGGGTGCATCGCCTCGTCCCGCGCGCCCGGCGACCTGCACGAGGAGCTGGAAGGCGCGCTCGCTCGCGCGAAAGTCCGGGATCGAGAGCGCCGCGTCGGCATTGATGACGCCTACGAGCGTCACGTGCGGAAGATCGTGCCCCTTCGTGACCATCTGGGTGCCGACGAGGATGTCGACCTCGCGCGCGCGCACCCGAGAGAGGATCTTCTCGACGTCTTTTCCGCTCGCCACGTCGCGGTCGAGACGCGCGATCCGCGCGCTCGGGAAGGCGGCGGCGAGCGCTTCTTCGAGCTTCTCGGTGCCGAGCCCCTCGAGCGCGATGCGGTCCGCCTTGCACTTGTGACACTCGCGCGGGATCGGCGCCTCGTAATCGCACCAATGGCAGCGCATGCGATCGCCCTTCCGCTTGTGGAAGGTGAGCGCGACGGTGCAGTGCGGACACGAGGCGAGCTCCCCGCATGCCTCGCAGCGCACGCTGGGCGCGAAGCCGCGCCGGTTCAGGAACAAGATCGCCTGCTCGTTCGCGGCGAGCGTCTCCTCGACGGCGCGATGCAAGACGAGGCTCAGGCGTCGGTCCCCGGTGGGCCCCGCCCCGATCCGCCGGAGGTCGATGATCTCGACGCGCGGCATCTCCTGCGCGCGCGCGCGATTCGGCAGGAGGAGCTTCTGGGCGCGGCCGGCGCGTGCGAGCTGCTCGGTCTCGAGCGAGGGGGTCGCGCTGCCGAGCACGCAGACGCCGCCATGCATGTGCGCGCGGAGGATCGCCATGTCGCGCGCGTGGTACCGAACGCCCTCCTCCTGCTTGAACGACGAGTCGTGCTCTTCGTCGACGATGACGAGGCGCAGATCCCGAATGGGCGCGAAGAGCGCGCTTCGTGCACCGATCGCGACATCGACCTCGCCGCCGCGAAGGCGATTCCACATGTCGAAGCGCTCGCGAGGGGTGAGCGCAGAGTGCAGGATCCCGACGTCGTCTCCGAAGCGCGCGCGGAAGCGGCCGACGAGCTGAGGCGTCAGCGCGATCTCGGGCACCAGCATGATGGTGCCGAGGCGCCGCTCCTTCGCCGCCGCGATCGCCCGCAGGTACACCTCCGTCTTGCCCGAGCCGGTGACGCCGTGGAGCAGGAACGTGGCCGCGTTCTTCGATTCGCCGGACCCTGCGAGCGCACCCTCGATGGCATCCATGGCAGCCTGCTGCGGGGCGGTCGGCTCGAGCGGCGCGTCGCGCGCGACGGACTCGGCGAAGAACGGATCGCGCGATGCCTCACGCTCCTCGATCGCGACGAGGCCGAGCTCCTTCAGCTTCTTCACCGTCGCGCGTGCGCCGCCGAACTGCTCTTCGAGGCGAGATAGAGGCAGCGCCCCGTGGGCGCGCAGGAAGGCGAGGAGCCGCGAGGGGCCCGCCTTGATCGACGTCTCGACGACCTCCGTGGGCACGACCCATTGCACGCGGCGCGCGGAGATCCCCTTCGCATTCGAGAAGAGCGTCGGCTCTTCGACGATGCGCGCGGACTCCTTGTCGGCAGGCGGGAGCGCGAGGCGAACGACCTCGCCGATCGGCGCGAGGTAGTAGCTCGAGAGCCGGAGGAGGAAGGTGACGAGATCGTCCGGCAGCGTGATGCCGGGCACCACCGAGAGGAGCGGTTTGCCGTTCGGCGGCGCCTCGCCGTCGCGCACAGCGACGACGACACCGACGATGCGGCGCACGCCAACGGTGCAGAGAACGCGAACGCCGGGAGCGACTTCGGTCGTGAGCGCGTCAGGAACGAGATACGTCAGCGCGCGGGGCAGCGGGATCGGCAGCGCGACGTCGGCGAGGCGTCGCGTGGCCGCGGCCGGGCCGGGTGCCTCGGGGACGTCGCTCGCCATCGCACCGCTGTTTCACACCAAGACGCGAACGAGCGCAACGAGCCCGGCGAGGAAAGCGAGGAGCACGAGGAACGCGAGCACCATGCGTGCCGTGGAGCTCGACGCGCCGCCCGCGGTACTGGCGAGCGACTCCGCAGAGTCTCCCGCCGCGCTCGCACGCCCGTCCGCTGCCGCATCGACCACGTTCCGCGACGACGGAGAGACGTCGACGACGGCTGCCGCGAGTGACCCCGGCTCCGCGGAGACGCGCCCGGGCGCGCTCTCGAGCTCTTTCTTGAACGCGCGGATGGCGCCATCGGACACGGGGATGTCGAGTCGCGGCGCCCTCGGTGCTGCCGGAATGGCTGCGCTCGACGGATGCGCCGCATCGGTGCTCGCGCGCAGCCGCTCGGACGAGCGTGGCGGAGGAATGCTCTTCGGCAGGCGGCGCTCGCTCGCGCGCCGCTTCTCGACGAGATCGGTCCCGAACGTCTCCGAGATCCACTTCCCGAGCTCGAGACGGCTCGCGAGAAGGCCGCTCTCGGCGAGGTAGCCCTCGATCTCGCGGAGCATCGCGCCGGCCGACGGAAAGCGGTCGTTCGGGTCCTTCGCGAGCGCGCGTCGCGTGATCGTCTCGAGTCGATGCGCGTTCGGCAGCCCCTTGTCGGGAAGGGCAGGAATGTCGGCGAGACGCGCCTGCTCGATGAGCGGCACCTCCGCGCGCGGACGGTAGAGACGCCGCCCGGCGAGCAGCTCCCAGAGAATGATGCCCGCGGCGAACACGTCGGAGCGCGCATCGATCGCTTCACCGCGCGCGTGCTCCGGGCTCATGTAGCCGGCTTTGCCCTTCAGCGCCTCGGTCGCGTCTTCCTTCACGACGTCGTTCGCGTGCGCGATGCCGAAGTCGCAGAGCTTCACCTCGCCCTCGTACGAGATGAGGATGTTCGACGGCGAAACGTCGCGGTGCACGATGCCGAGCGGCGTGCCGTCCTCCCCTGCCCTCCGGTGCGCGTAGTCGAGCCCTTCGAGCACGTCGTCGACGATGCCGAGCGCGTGGCGCGCGGGGAGCCCCTCTTTCTGCTCCGTGCAGCGTCTGAGGAGCGCGTTGAGGTCGAAGCCCTCGACGTACTCCATCGCGATGTAGAGGTGGTCTTCGTGCCGTCCGAGCTCGAAGACCTGCACGATGTGCCGGTGCGAGAGCTGCGCGGCGAGCTTCGCCTCGTGGATGAGCATCTCCGCGAAGCGCGGGTCGTCGGCGAACGCCGGCAGGATCTGCTTCACGACGGCGAGACGCGTCGCGCCGAACGCGGTCTCCGCACGCGCGAGGTAGATCTGCGCCATCCCGCCTTTGCCAATCAGCTCGAAGAGCGTGTACCGGCCGAAGGTGCGCGGGAGCTCGACCGTGCCGGGCGCGCTGCCGGAATCGGCATCGGAGCCAGACGGCGGGGGCGAGACGGCAGTCATGCGCCTCGCCTACTTCGTCGGCTGCGGCGGGACGATCGTCGGAATCGTCGTCGGGATCGTGGTCGGGAACCCGGGCGGCGGTTTCAGCGATCCGGCGTCGAACCCCGGAATCGCCGTCGGGATGTTGAACGTCGGGTTCGGCGTCGGCGTCGGCGCCGCGCCACCGTCGGTGGTCGCCGCGGCCGCATCGGCCTTGCCGGCATCGGTCGTCGTCGTCGCGGGCGGTCGAGCTCCGCCGGTCGCCGTCGCCGTCGCCCCGCCGGCGCCGAGCGGCGCGGACGTCTCGATTGGGGCGGTTGTCGCGGTTGCGGTAGCCGCCGTCGCGGGCGTGGCGGCGACGGTGGGGGCCACGCCGACGGCGTCGGCTCCGCCGTCCGCATCGTTCTTCTTCAGCATGTCGCACGCGGCGAGTGACGACACAGCGACGACGACGGCGGAGGCGACAGCGAGCTTCGCGAGCGGGGTCATCACGTGCAGCATACACGGCCCGTCGCACGGAACGCGCTTTCAGGCGACGAGGCGCGTCTTCCCTCCGGTGCGACTCCACGCACGCGCGGCAGGAATGCCGTGCGCCTCCAGTGCCGGAACGATGACCTCGCGAACGGTGTCGAAGAAGAGCTCCCGCGCGTTCCTGCCGCTGCAGAGCCCGTAGACGACGCCCTCCGGGGGCGGTTCGGAGGCGAGCGGGAGGTGAGAGAGCTCGTGACGGACGAGATGCTCGAACGCGACCTCGAGGTAATCGCCGAGGCGATTCTTCGTGCCCGCGTCGAGCGTCGGGGCCACGCGCGCGACGAAGCGCCAGCCGAACCTCGAGTGTCCGACCTCGTCCGCGTAGATCGCCGTCAGCAGCTCGCGGAGCTCTCCGTCGGGCATCTCGAGGCGCTCCGCGCCGATGAGCGAGACGGCGACGGTTTCGCTGAGGCACGCGATGCTGAGCACGTTGCGGAGCGCGGCCTCGAGCGGCGTCACGGCATCTTCGTGCTCGGGGAACGTTTCCCCTTCGGCGACTTCCGCACGTGCCTCGCCGCCCAGCGCCTCCACGACGGCGCCGCAGAGCACGCCGTGACGACGCTCCTCGGCCGCGAACCCGCGCACCTCGTCGACGACCTCGGGCGCGACGCCGGCTGCCGCGAGCTGCCGCGCGAGCGCTCCGAATACGCGCGCCGAGGAATGCTCGTTCACCATGCGGCCTCGCCACGTCGCGATCGCCGCGGGGCGGAGATGCTCGACGTCCGGTACGGCCACCGGAAAGGCGCGCGCCACGTCGCGCAGGTCGAGGACGGCCATCACGCCACCTCGATGCGCCTCGAGGCCATCGCCGGCGGCACCGGCGGCCCCCACGGCGTGCAGGCCATCGCCACCTCGTTCGAGCGAGGCTGGGCGTTCGCGCAGCAGTCCCAGAAGTGCTTGCTCTGCCGGTCACGCAGGACGAGCTCGGAGCAGCACGCCGCGACCTCGCTCGAGACCTTCCGCTCGTCGCCCGGATAGTCGCTGGGCACGGGAAACGCCGCCGCGATCTGCGCATCGCAGGTCGGCTTCGCGGGCGCGGGCGCGGGCGCGGGCGCGGGCGCCGGCGCCTGCACCCCCGTGCTCGTCCGCTCCCCGGCCGCGGGGACGTCCCTCGGCGGGTCCTCGTGCGCCACTGCGCCGCCGCACCCCGAAACGCACGTGACCGAGAACGCCACCTTCGCGGCGGCGCGGAGAGCCTTGGAATGAACCTCACTTCGCATGTCGATCACCTCTCGCGCTTCGGTGTAGCGCCGGAGAGTGTGCTGGCCATCAGCATGATCCAAATGTGATCGTAAGCGTACGCAATACGATCAACGGAGCGGTACGGCGGCGAGCTGCTCGGCCATCTTCTCGTACGTCGCGCGGCGCGGGTCGTCGGCGCGGAAGACGAGACGGAAGTAGTCGTGCAGGAGCGTGACGCTGGGGAGGATGCGCGCGAGGCGACCGGCCGCGAGATCCTTCTTCACGAGATACTCGGGAAGGACCGCCACGCCCGCATGCTGCAGAACGCGCGCACGGATCGCCTCGATCGTTCCTAGGCGAACGACCCCGGCGAACCGGAGGTGGTCGCCTCCGCCAGGAGCGTCGCGGAAGTAGCGGAAGAGCGACAGCGAGACGTCGCTGTCGAGCAGCGTGTGCTCCTCGGCGTCCTTCGCGCGGCGGAGCGGCTTGGCTTCGAGCAGCGACGCACCGCCCACGAACACGTAGTCCTCGCGATGTAGCCGGAGCGACTCGAGCTTCGGGTCGACGAGCCGGCTGGAGGTGACGCAGCACTCGATCTCCATCGCTCGGACGCGTCCGAGGATGTCTGCGCCCGAACCGAAGTAGAGGTGCAGCCGCAGCCACGGCTGCGCCTTCGTGAGCGCGTTGAGCTGCGGGAGGATCCACGAGAGGCCGAGCTCGTGGCGCGTCCCGATCGTGACGTCCATCGGCGCCATCGACCTCTGCCCCGCCGACCCGACGCGCACGCAGTCGGCTGCCGCGAGGAGGCAGCGCTCGGCGACGGGCAGGAGCGCGAGCCCCGATTCGGTCAGCCGAACGCTGCGCGTCGTTCGATGGAACAAGGGTGCGCCGAGCTGGTCCTCGAGCTGCTTGATGCGCTGCCCGAAGGCGGCAGGGGTGAGCGCTACCGACCGCGCCGCGGCGCGGAAGTTCAGCAGCTTCGCGGCCGTGGTGAAGCAACGGAGCGATTCGATCGACGGCAGCATCGGCCCCCGCTCGCCCGCGCCCCAGCGCGGGTGGGCAATGTCGAGCATACCGGTGATTGCCGGGTATGAGGCGCCGCTCCGCTTTCAATCGCCGGAGCGCGTGGCAGAATCGCGGCTGATGACGGAACGAGACAAGCGCGATGCCGACCCGCAGCCGCGCCCCGATGCACCGCCGTCGTCGCGTCTCGGCCGGCTCGCGCGCCTCGGCGCGCTGTCGACGCGCGCCGTCCCGATGGCGACGGAGGCCCTGCGCCGCGCCGCGTTCGGCTCACGTCGCGATGCCGACGAAGAGCGCGCCGCGCAAGAGCGCGTCCTGGCGAACGCGAAGAAGACCGCCGATGCGATGCTGAAGACGCTCGGCGAGATGAAGGGGCTGCCTCTCAAGCTCGGGCAGATGGCCTCGTACATCGACGGGCTCGCGCCGCCCGGTTACGAGGACAAGTTCCAGGAGGTGCTGAAGCAGCTCCAGGCCAAGGCGCCGCCGCTCTCGCGCGAAGCGGCCGTGAAGGTCGTCACGAAGGAGCTCGGCGTCCCCGAAGAGGTGTTCGCGTCGTGGGAGCCCGACCCGTTTGCCGCCGCGAGCATCGGTCAGGTGCATCGGGCGACGACGCGCAGCGGCGACCGCGTCGCGGTGAAGGTGCAGTACCCCGAGATCGACCGCGCAATCGAGAACGACCTGAAGAGCATCTCGCTCCTCGAGTCGATGGTCGCTCCGATCGGGCGCAAGTATCACTCGAAAGAGGCGCTCGACGAGATCAAGAGCGTGTTCCTCGCCGAGCTCGACTACGGGCGCGAGGCAGACAACACGGAGACCTTCCGGAAGATCCACGAGGGCGACGAAGACATCTTCATTCCGAAGGTATTCCACACGCTGTCGACACGGCGCGTCCTCACGACCGAGCTCGTCGGCGGCGTCGACTACGCGACGTTCTGCGCGACCGCATCGCCGGAGGACCGCAACCGCGCGAGCGCCACGATCTGGCGGTTCATGTTTCGCGCCCTTTTCAAGCACGGTTGGCTCTACGCGGATCCGCATCCGGGGAACTACCGGTTCCTCGGCGGCGGCAAGGTGGCGTTTCTCGACTTCGGCTGCGTGAAGGTGCTTCCGCCGGACTTGCTCACGGGCACGAAGCGTTACATCACCGCGGCGATGGACGAGCGGTGGGACGACTTCGAGAAGGCCTGCGTCGACGTGCTGGGCTACGACCCCACCGACGTCGAGGCGTACCGGCTGTACATCGACTACACGAAGCTCCTTCTCGAGCCGCTCACGTGCAAGACGACGTTCCGCCACACGCACGCGGTGGCCCGCGAGGCGGTGGCGTTCCTCGTCCGCGGCAGTAAGCGCATCACGAAGCCTAAGGAAGGCGACGTACTGCCGACGCTGCCGAAGCCGATTCACCCACCGCAGGAGCATATGTTCATGAACCGGCTCCAGTGGGGGCTCGCCAGCGTCATGGCGGGGCTCGGCGGAGAGGGCAACTGGCGTAGTATCGCCGAGCCGTGGATCCGGGGCCCGCACACGTCTCTCGCGTGAGTCGACGCGCATCCGCCGCGCGCGTGGCTCGCCCGCGCGGGGAAGACCCCTGGCGCGCCGTCGCCCGGCACGGAACGTCGACGGCGGAGAACCTCCTCTTCCACGGCGACAACCTCACCGCGCTCCGGCTCCTTCGTGCCCGCTTCGAGGGGCGGATCCGCTGCGTGTACCTCGACCCGCCGTTCAACACGGGCCGTTCCTTCGCCGAGTACGACGATGCGCGCGCCAGCGAAGACTGGGTCGCGATGATGCGCCCTCGGCTCGAGGCGCTACATCCGCTCCTCACCGCCGACGGCGCCCTGTTCGCCGAGATCGACGACACGGAGCTCGCGCGCCTGACGCTCCTCCTCGACGACGTGTTCGGCGCGAAGAACCGCATCAGCACGATCACGGTCGTGCGGAGCGCAACGACCGGCCACAAATCAATCAATGCCGGGCCGGTGCACGTCTCCGACTTCGTCCTCGCCTACGCGAAGGACAAGCGCGCGTGGAGGTACAACCCGCAGCTCCGCGTGCGCGACGGGCTCGATCGCGCATACGGCACCTGGCTCGACGATCCGGACGCGCCACCTTCGGCGTGGACGTTCCGTCCGCTCCGCGCCGCCGTCGCTTCCGGTCTCGGGCACGCATCGACGCGCGCCGCGATGCAGGCGATGGGCAAGAGCGCCTTCGAGCGCGAGGTCACCGCCCGTGCGCTGCACCACGCGCGTCACGTCGTTCGTTTCGCGCAGCCTCGCTACGAGGCCATTGCAAAAGCTGCGCAGCGCCTGGTCGATCGATCGCGCGCGGAGCCCGATCGCGTGTTCGTGCTGGAGCGCGAAGGGCGCGCCCCCTTCATCGTTCGCGCAGGCAATCGCATCCTCTTCTTGTCGGACAAGGTCCGTGTGCTCGAAGGTCGCCCCGCCATCGTCGAGCCGCTCACCAACGTGTGGACCGACGTTCCGTTCCAGGGCATCGCCCGCGAAGGCGGCGTCGTGTTCACGCGCAACAAGAAGCCGGAGCGGCTCGTCGCGCGCATCGTGGCGATGGCGACCGATCCCGGCGACTGGGTCCTCGACCCGTTCCTCGGCAGCGGCACCACCGCCGCGGTCGCTCACAAATTGGGACGGCGCTGGATCGGGCTCGAATGCGGGGCGCATGCACGAACGCTCGCCGAGCCGCGGCTCGCGCGTGTGGTGCGCGGCGAGGACCCGACCGGGATCACGCGCGCGGTGGACTTCCGCGGAGGCGGCGGCTTCGCCGTCGTCGAGGCGCAATGACACGCGCCGTTCTCCGCGCGCGAGCCGCTGCGGTCGTCGTCGTCACGTGCTCCACCGTCGCGGCGAACGCCCTCGTGGGTTGTCCGCAGAAAGACGGGCCGGTCGCGCCCGCGGCGCCGGATGCGTCTCCGGCCGTCGATGCGAGCGCGGCGCGTGAGGCCGCCGCCGCCGACCGAAGCGATGGTGGGAGCGAAGCCGGCGCGCTCGCTTCGGCGTCGTGGACGGAGGCAATCCGTGCGGATCGCTGGGATGATGCCGATGCCTTGCTCGCGGCGCTCCCGGCTGCCGAGCAGGCCAGGCCGGAGATCCGCTACGCGCGCGCACGCGTGGCGCTCGCGCGCGGCAAGCACGCCGACGCGCTGAAACATCTCGAGAAGCTCGAAGACGAGCTGCCGCTCATGCGCGAGCTCGTCGCGAAGGCGCGGGCGCAGGCCGCGATCGTCGTCGGGCCTTTCGACAAGGCCGCAGAATGGTTCGCGGCGCGTCCGCAACCGAGCGCGTGGCTCACGGCGGCCGAAGCGTGGGACAAGGCTGGTGACGTTGCGCGAGCGCGCGCGACGGTCGACCGCGTGCTCGCAGAGAGCAAGAGGACGCGTGCTCAGGAAGAGAGAGCCCGCGGGCTCCGCATGCGGCTCGCTCGCGCGAAGGACGGCGATGCCGCCGCCGCCGCCGATGCGCGCTGGCTCGCGACGAACGCGCTCGACGAACGGACCGCGGCGGCCGCGAGCGAGCTGCTCGAGAAGATCGCACGCCCGCTCGCCGCAGAGGACCTGCTCGCGCGTGCGCGTGTGCTCGGCGACGCGGGCCGCTCGGACGAAGCCCTTCGCGTCATCGAACGCGCGACGAACGCGAAGGGGGGCGTGGGCGCGCTGGATCTCTGCCGCGCGCGAGCCGAGGCGTACTACAAGGCGCGCACGCGTTACCCCGAGGCCGCGCTCGCGTATCGCCAATGCGCAGCGATGGGAGGTGCGCACGCGGCCGAGGATCTCTTCTTGTCTGCCCGCGCGTTCTCGCGAGCCGATCGCGACGGCGACGCGCTGCCCGCCTTCGCCCGGGTCATCGAGCGACATCCGAAGACGACGTGGGCGGAGCAGGCCGAGTTCCACGTCGCACGCACGCATGCGCTCGCGGGGCGCTGGAAAGACGCGGCGCGCACGTTCGACGACTACGTCAAGCACTTCCCCGCCGGGCACGACAAGCACGAGGCGCTCCGCTATCGCGCGATCGCGCATCTCATGGCGCGCGACGACAAGACGGCGCGGAAGCTCCTCGAGGATCTCGCAGGGAGCGGCGACGATACGGTCGCGCAAGCCCGGTTCGTCAACCTCGCAGCGCTCGCCGCGCTACGCGACGGCGATCGCCTCCACGCGCTCGCGCGCTGGGCAGAGGTGGCCCGCTCGCGCCCTCTGACCTGGCCCGCGCTGGTCGCTCGCGCGCGGCTCGCGCAAAACGGCGCGCCGCTGCCGGCGGCGATCGAGCCGGCCGACGCGAGCGTTGCCCCCCAAGCCCTCGCGCCACCGCTCCCGGCGCCGGTGGATCTCCTCCACCGAATCGGTCTCGACGGCGACGCCGAAGAAGCTCTCCGCGAACGTGAGCCGCTCGTCGTCGCCGAAGCGCACGGACGCGCGACCGAAGCGCTGTGCGCGGCGTACGGGCAGCTCGATCGCGCCAAGCGCCGCTACCAGCTCTCGCTGCAGGTGCCGGCGCAGCTGCTCACGACGGCGCCGGGGCCGAAGAACCGATGGGCGTGGGAATGTGCGTTCCCACGCCCGCACCGCGAGCACGTCCGCGCGCACGAGAAGAGCGCGCACCTGCCGGAAGATCTCCTCTGGGCGGTGATGCGCCAGGAGAGCGCGTTCGACGCCGACGTCGTGTCGCCGGCACGCGCAGTCGGGCTCCTTCAGCTCATGCCAGAGACGGCTCGCGTGGTCGCGAGCGGGGCGAAGCTCTCGCACGAGGAGGCTTGGCTCACGCGGCCCGCGCACAACGTCGAGCTCGGTGCACTCTACATGCGTGACCTCCTCGACAAGCTGAACGGAGACATTCCGCTCGCCGTCGCTGCGTACAACGCAGGCCCCGAGGCGATCGCACGGTGGCGGGCCCGCGCGAAGGGCGAGACCATCGACATCTTCGTCGAGACGATCCCGTATCTCGAAACGCGTGGGTACGTCGTGCGCGTGCTCGGCAACCTCGCGCGCTACGGGTACCTCGGTCGCGGTGAGGACGGCGTGCCGATGATCGCCCTCGACATGCCGTGATGCCGCAGAAAACCCGCTTTTCGCGTGCCAGCTGCGGACCCGCCCGACTAGAGTGAGCACGCCAACGTGCTCGGCCTCTTCTTCGCCGCCGTCTTCATCGCGCTGAACGGCTTCTTCGTCGCCGCCGAGTTCGCGCTCGTGAAGATCTCGACGACGCTGGCACACCGCCAGAAGGCACCGGGCGAAGACCCGCGCATCGAGCGTACGCGCCGCGTCGTTGCGCGCATCGACCGCTACCTCTCGGTCACGCAGCTCGGCATCACGCTCGCAAGCCTCGGGCTCGGTTGGATCGGCGAGCCCGCGCTCGAGGCCCTCGCCGACCGCGCCGCGGTATCGGTGCTCGGCCGTGAGCCGGGGCGCATCCTCCACATCGTCATCATCGCGATCGCGTTTGGCACGCTGACGTTCGCGCACGTACTGTTCGGCGAGCTCGTCCCGAAGCTCGTCGCCATCCAGCGATCGGAGAAGCTCGCGTACGGCGCCGCGCGGCCGCTCCACATCATCTACCTCGTCTTCCAGCCGCTGCTCTTCGTGCTCGAGAAGGCGACGAGCGTGATGCTGCGCGCGATGGGGATGAGCGCCGACGCGGCGAGCGAAGGCAGCCTTTCCGAAGACGAGCTCATCGGCATCCTCGCAGCGAACGCGGCGCGCAGTCCGGGAGGGAGGAGCCGCGCCGACCTGTTCGAGCGCGTCGCTCGCTTTGCGAACCGCACCGCGCGGCACGCGATGGTCCCGCGCGTGGACGTGTTCATGCTGCCCCTCGCGACCACCGGCGAAGAAGCCATCAAGCAGCTCCGCGCGCACCAGTATTCGCGCGTGCTCCTCATCAAGGAGAAGAGCGTCGACGAGGTGGCCGGCTATCTCTACTCGAAGGACTTCCTGCTCGATCCGGCGGCCGCACGCCTGCCTTCGCTCGAGACGGTGCGCCGTGATCTCCTCTTCGTACCCGAGACGCAGAGCCTGCTCGACGTGCTGCGCGAGATGCAGCGCGCGCAGATTCCGATTGCCGTCGTCGTCGACGAGTACGGCGGCACGAGCGGAATCGTCACGATGGAAGACCTCCTCGAGGAGATCGTCGGCGAGATCCGCGACGAGCTCGACGTCGAGGCGGCGCGCGTCGTGAAGGTCGCGACGGAAGAGCACGCGTGGGATGTCGATGCGCGGGCCACGATGGACGAGCTTCGATCGATCGGCGTCGCCATCGACGACGACGATGCCGCGGAAGCCGTCGGTGCGGTCGTGCTCGGACTTCTCGGCCGCATCCCGAGGATCGGCGACAAAGTCGAGATAAGCCCGGGCACCACCGCCGAGATCACGAGCGTCAGCCGGCGCCGCATCATGAGGCTCCGCGTGCGCGTGAAGGCTCCGCCGCCCGAGTCGCGACCGTGAAGCTCGCACGCATCGTCGCCGTGCTCGTCACGATCGCGTCGATCGTGATGGTCACGCGGCTGAAGCTCTCGACCGACCTGACCGAGCTCTTTCCACGCACCGCGGAGGCGGAGATGCTCGCGCGCGTCACGCGCGTCTTCGGCGGCGGCGACGTCGGGCTCGTCCTCGTGCGCGGCAGGGAAGCAGCGTCGGTCGAGGCTGCTGCAAAGGAAGCGACCGCTGCCCTGCGCGCGTGCGGGTCGATCGCGCAGGTCATGGACGAGGCGCCCGCGCCAGCGAAGCGCGGCGAGGCTCCGGACCCGACGGCCGCGTGGCGCTGGGCCGGTCCCGTCGCGCGCGAGAAGCTCGCGCAGGCCCTTACGTACGAAGGCATGCGCGCGCGCCTACGCGAGACGCGCACGCTGCTCCTTGCGCCGGGCGCGAGCGAGGTCGCCGACGTGATCGCACGCGACCCTTTGCGCCTCACGATGATCCCGTTCGAAGGGCGCGTCGAGATCGCCGCCGGCGCGCGAGCGATGGCCGGCGGAGCCTTCGTGGCCGACGACGGCCGTGCGCGGCTGCTCGTTCTCGAGCCGCGCGGACGCGTGTTCGATTGGCGCGACGCCTCTCGTTTCGCCGACGAAGCGGAGGCCGCGCTCGACGGCGTGCGACGCGCGCATCCCGACGTTCGGCTCGAAGCGACGGGCGGCCACGTCATCGCCAAGCAGACGCAGGCGCTGATGAAGGGCGACCTCCAGAAGAGCGGCATCCTCTCCGGCGTGCTCGCATCGCTCGTGTTCCTCGTCGCGTTCCGTCGGCCACGTGCGCTCGTCGCCGTGCTGCCCCCGCTCGCGGCGGGCACGCTGTGGACGACGGCGCTCGCCACGCTCGTCTACCCGCACCTCTCCGCCATCGCGACGGCGTTCGCGGCAGTCGTCGTCGGCGTCGGTGTCGACACCGGCGTCCACGTCTACGGTCGGCTCCTCTCGGCCCGACGAGACGGCCATGCACCCGCCGAGGCGGCGACCATCGCGCGGCGTGAGACGTGGAAGCCGACGCTCGGTGCCGCGCTCGCCGCGGGAGGCGCGTTCGGTTGTCTCGCGATCAGCGACATCGACGGCATGCGGCAGCTCGGGGTGCTGTGCGCGGTCGGCGAAGTTCTCACCGCCGTCGCCATTCTCGTCGTCGTGCCCGAAGTGGGCGCGTGGCTCGAGCGCGGACCGCCGCCGAAAGAGCTGCGCATGCCGATCGTCGCCGCGCTGACGAGGACGCGGCCGCGGGCGCTCGTCGCGCTTGCTCTCGCCGTCGCCGCGCTCGCGGGCGCCCTCGCGCTCGGCGCGCCAAGGCTCGATCACGGCGTCGTCGCGCTCGACGGCAGTGTTCTTCCCGCGGTCGCGACGTACGACGAGATCTACGCCACGTTCGGTGGGACGCGAGGGCAGCTCGTCGTCGTCTCCGCGGATGCCGATGAAGGGCGTGCTCGCGCGCGCGCCGATGCGGTCGCCGAAGTCGCCGAGAGCCTCGCGGCGACTGGCGTCATCGATGGCTTCGACGCGCTCGGCACGGTCGCTCCTTCGCTCCCTGCGCAGCGCGCCCGCCTCGCGGCTCGCGACGCCCTCGATTTGCCGGCGAAGCGGGCGCTCCTCGAACGCGCGCTGTCCGACGAAGGGTTCGCGCCGGATGCGTTCGCCGCCGCGCTCGATGCGTTCGCGCATCCCTCCAGTGACGTGGCGGAGGTGCCGAGGGACGAGCCCGCCATCGCATGGCTCACCCGACGCCATCTCGGTCACGACGAACGCGGAACGCTCGCGGTCTCCTTCGTGCGCCTCAGCAAGGATCCCGCGTTGGCCGACCAGGCGCGCGCGACGCTGCGAGCGGCCGACCCGGAGGCGATCCTCACCGGTTTCGCCGACCTCGAGGCTTCGCTGCGCGAGACGATGTCTCGCGATTTGCCGCGCGTGCTCGTCGCCGCCGGCGCCATCGTCGTCGTCGTGCTCGGCATCTCGCTACGTCGCGTGAGCGCCGTCGCGCTCGCGGGCCTCGTCCTCATCGTCGAGATCGCGGTCGTGCTGCTCCTGTCGCGTCTGCTCGGTGTCCGCTGGCACGTCTACGACGCCCTCGTCCTTCCGGTCCTGCTCGGGATCACCCTCGACGAAGCGCTCTTCCTCCTCGAAGCGACGCGGCGCGGGCGCATCGACGACGCGCTCGCCGAGCAAGCGCCGCTCGCGACGACCACGGCGCTCACGACGGCCGCCGGCTTCGGCGCGCTCATCGTCTGCAAGTTCGGCGGTCTCGTGGACGTGGGGAAAGTCGGCGCCCTCGGATCTGCGGCGGGGCTCCTCTGCGCGCTGGTCGTCATCCCGGCCGGTCTCCGTGTGTACGGCTCGGCGCGCTCGCGCTTGCGGCCGCCTTCGTCGCCGAACTAGAAAGGGCCGTTCGGGTCATGGGCAGCGAGGTCAAAGCCACGCTCGGCGAGCGCGCGGGCGGTACGTCGCTTTCGATCGGGCGCGATGATCCGGCCGCCGAGCTCGACGTCCTGCCGAGCGTGCTGCCGCCCGAAGGCATCGTGGTCACGCGCCTCGCCGAGGTCGCCGCGCGCGCCTCGCGTGCCGCGCGCCTGGACATCGCGGGCGTCCGAGGGTGCGCCGACGCTCTCGTCGTGGCGACGCTCGCGCGGAGCGCCGGTCCGGTCGTGGTCGTCACCGAAGACACGGACACGGCGCGTGCGCTCGCGAAAGACGTTCGGTTCCTCTGGGGTCGCACGGGCGAAGACGAGGACATGAGCGACGACGACGTCGTCCTCGTGCTCACGACCGCCGAGACGTCGCCGTATGCCGACGTGAATCCGGATCGCCGCTCCGCGATGAGCCGCATGGCGACGCTCGGTCACCTCGCCGTCGGACGCCCCTTTCGCGTCCTCGTCGTGCCCGCGACGGCGCTCGCCCGCAAGCTCGTTCCGAAGGACGTCGTCGCCGCGCACACGCTGCGCGTCGCGCACGAAGAGGAGCTCGACCGCGATCGCCTCGTCCGAGCGCTGACCGAGTCCGGGTACATCCGCGTGCCGGTCGTGGAGGACCCGGGCTCGTTCGCGGTTCGCGGCGCCCTCCTCGACGTCTGGCCGCCCGGCGCGGGCGAGCCGTCGCGCATCGAGCTCTACGGCGACCTCGTCCTCTCGATCAAGCCGTTCGACGCCGCTGCGCAGACGACGAAGGGCGAAGCGACGAAGAAGGAGCTCTGGCTGCCGCCGGCTCGCGACGCGATCCTCGCGAAGGAGTACGTCGACCGCGCCCGCATGCGCGTCGCGCAGCTCGCCGACATGATGGATTGGCCGACGACGAAGACCCGCGTCCTCGTCGACGACGTCACCGCAGGGCGCGCGTTCTTCGGTGCCGACGCCTACCTGCCGGCCTACTACGAGGAGCTCGCGCCGCTCGTAAGCTACCTGCCGGACGACGCGCAGTTCGTGCTCGCCGCGCCATCGGCGACGACGCGAATCGTCCGCGAAGAGCTCGAACGGGCGACGTCCGATGCGGCAGCGAAGCAGAGCGATCCCCAGTTCTTGCCGAGCACCTTCTTCCAGTCGGAAGAGGAGATCACGGCAACGCTCGCGGCGCGGAACGTCGTCGTGCTGCACGGGGCGGCCGTCGCTGGCGAAGGCGAAGGCCTGGCGGCCTACGAGGTCACGCGCGCATCGGTGCACGTCGCCGCGTCCGACCACGAGGACCTCACGCGCGCGGTGAAGGCGGCGCGCTCGGCGAAGGGGCGCGGCGGCACGCTCGCACCGGTCGCTCGTCGCATCCGGCACTGGAAGGACAACGGCCTCGCCGTCTTCCTCGCCGCGCGCGCCCAGACGCAGGCCGAGCGCCTCGCGGGGCTGCTCCGTCACCAAGACGTACGCTGCCGCGTGCGGGCCGCGGCCTTCGACCCCGCGTGGCTCGACGAGCGTCCCGACGCGGAGGTCGACGCCCAGATCGTCGTCGGCCCACTCGGCCGCGGCGTCATTCTTCCCGGCGAAGGCTACGTCATCGTCACCGAAGAAGAGATCTTCGGTGGCCGGGTGCACCGCGTCCGCGAGCGGAAGTCGCGCGGAGACGCCGCGCGGGCCTTCGTCGAAGACCTTCGCTCTCTGAACGTCGGCGACTACGTCGTTCACGTCGAGCACGGCATCGGCCGCTACCAGGGGCTGGTGCACCGGAACGTCGGCGGCCTGACCGTGGACCTGCTGGTCGTCGAATACGCTTCCGCCGACAAGCTGTACCTTCCGGTTTATCGCCTCAATCAAATCCAGAAATACTCCGGCGGCGAGGCCGCAGTACCCAAGGTCGACCGCCTCGGCGGCGCAACGTTCTCGAAGACGAAGTCTCGCGTCGAGAAGGCCGTCCGCCAGATGGCCGACGAGCTCCTGCGGCTCTACGCCGAGCGGCAGGCGCAGCCAGGAGATGCGCTCCCCGCAGCCGACGACGACTACCGCGCCTTCGAGGCGACGTTCGCCTTCGACGAGACCGACGACCAGGCGCGCGCGATCGAGGACGTCAACAAGGCCCTCGAGACGCCGCGGCCGATGGATCGCCTCGTCTGCGGTGACGTCGGGTTCGGCAAGACGGAGGTGGCGATTCGCGCGGCCTTCCGCGTCGCGATGGCGGGCAGGCAGGTCGCCGTGCTCTGCCCGACGACGGTGCTCGCGCAGCAGCACTTCCGCACGTTCGAGGCGCGGATGCACGACTACCCGATCACCATCCGCGCGCTCTCCCGCTTCCAGGGAAAGAAGGAATCGGACGAGACGCTCGCCGGTCTGCGGGACGGCAAGGTCGACGTCGTCATCGGCACGCATCGGCTCCTGTCGAAAGACATTCACTTCAAAGACCTCGGGCTGCTGGTCGTCGACGAGGAGCAGCGTTTCGGTGTCACGCACAAGGAGCGAATCAAGGCGCTCCGCACGCAGGTCGACGTGCTCACGCTCTCCGCAACGCCGATTCCGCGCACGTTGCAGATGGCGGTCTCCGGGCTGCGCGATCTGTCGCTCATCACGACGCCGCCGGTCGATCGTCGTGCCGTGCGCACGTTCGTGACGTCGTTCGACGACCAGGTGCTCCGCGAGGCGATTGGTCGCGAGCTCTCGCGCGGCGGACAGGTCTTCTACGTCTACAACCGCATCGAGCGCATCTACGAGAAGGCACAGAAGGTCCAGCAGCTCTTCCCTTCTGCACGCATCGCGGTCGCGCACGGGCAGATGGCGGGACGCGGAAGCGGAAGCGCGGGCGGAGAGAGCGCGCTCGAGAAGACGATGCTCGATTTCGTCGAGGGCCGTTACGACATCCTGGTGGCGACCGCGATCGTCGAGAGCGGTCTCGACATCCCGCGCGCGAACACGATCATCATCGACCGCGCGGATCTCTTCGGCCTCGCGCAGCTCTACCAGCTCCGCGGCCGCGTCGGACGCTCGCGCGAACGCGCCTACTGCTATCTCATCGTGCCGCCGCCGAACGAGCTCACCGACGAAGCGCGCGCCCGCATCGAGGCCCTCGAGCGGCACACCGAGCTCGGGAGCGGCTTCAAGATCGCGAGCCTCGACCTCGAGCTGCGCGGCGCCGGAGACCTGCTCGGCGCCGAGCAGTCCGGAAACGTCGCGAGCGTCGGGCTCGACATGTTCGCCTCGATGCTCGACGACGCGGTGCACGAGCTCCGCGGCGAGCCCGTCGTGCACGACGTAGACCCGGAGCTCTCGTTCGACGTCACCGCCCTGCTCCCCGACGACTACGTGACGGACGTGGGCGTACGCCTCTCGCTCTACAAGCGCCTCGCGAGCGCCGCCGACGAGGCGCAGGTCGGCGAGCTCGCCGTCGAGATGGAAGACCGCTTCGGTGCGCCGCCTCCCGAAGCCAAGTGCCTCGTGCGCCTCATGACGCTCAAGTGCGAGCTACGGAAGATGCGCGTTCTCGGCTGCGAGGCGAATGCTCGATCGGTGACGTTCCACCTGCGTGACGACACGCCGCTCGACCCGCGGAAGATCCTCGAGCTGGTGAAGCAGCCCAAGAGCCCCTACAAGCTCACGCCCGACCGGCTGACGCGCCGCTTCGACGGCACCGGCGACGGGCTCGTCAACTGCGAGACGACGCTCGTCGAGCTGTCGCGCTGCTGGAAAGACTGAGCTCGGCGAGCGACTTGGCGTGAGGACGCGAAGTGCGGCCGACCTCGAGCAGGGCGTGCGCTTCGGCGGTGCGACCCAGCGCGGCAAGCGCCTTTACCGCGCCGGCGGTGGCGCGAGCGGGTGCGTCGCCCGCGCGTACACGCTTCCCGAGAAACATGGCGGCGGCGGGGTGATCACCCTTCTCCGCGCCGAACAAGCCGATCACTTCCTGGGCGTCCGGCTCGGCAGGCGCGCCGAACGCGAGCTCGAGAGCCGTGGCTCGGTCGCCTGCATCCCACGCAAAGAGCGCGTGAAGGGCGCGCGCAGGCGCCTCGCCGAGGCCGAGCGATCGAATGAGCTTCGTCGCGAGCGCGTCGTCGCGCAGCGCGACGGCGATGGCGAGCCACTCGCTCACGAAGAAGGCGACGTCTTCGGGGACCCGCCGACCGGCAAGCACCGCTTCGACCGCGTCGGCGGCCCGTGCGGGCATGCTGTCGAGCGCGTCGGCCGCGCGGAGCTCGTCACTACACGAGAGCGCGAGGACGAGCGCGTCGGCCGCGGCGCTTTCGCCGAAGTCTGCTAGCACTGCCGCTGCCTCGTCGACGCGGCCCACCCGGGCGAGCGCGTGGGCATAGTGCTCCGTGCGCAAGCAGTGACGCTCTCCGAGCTCGACGGCATAGGTGAACGCGCGCTTCCTCACGAACGCGCCGATGCTCGCCGCGATCACGCCAGCGCACGCGCGCGTCTCCCTCGTCGCCGTCATTGCGCCCTTCGCGGGGTCGATTCGCTCCGCGACGCGGACGAGAGCGTCGGCAAGAGGGGCATCCTGCGGGTGCTGTTTCACGGCGCGGAGCAGCGTCGCGTAGGCCTCGCGCACGGAGCCGCGCATCGCAAGCGCCTCCGCGCGGAGCATCGTCGCGGCTTCGCGTCGCCGCGGGATGTCGGCGGCGCCTCCCGGCTTCGCAGTGTCGAGCTCGCGCGCGCACTCGAGCGCCGTCGTCGGATCGCCGTCGCGAAGCGCGATGTCTCCGAGCAGGAGGAGGCACGGGATCCGCCCGAAGTGGCTCTTCGTGCCGACGAGCGCGGTCTCCCACGCAGCGCCGATCGCGCGGTCGGCCAGGTGGATTGCGGCGAGCTGGCTCGCCGACCACCCCGCGAGCTCGTGATCGGGTCGTTCAGCGAGCATACGTTCGAACCAGGGCCTCGCCGCCGCGTGATCACCGGCGATCGCGAGCTCGAGGCCCAAGTAGTGCCAGTGGCGCGCATCGGCCGGCGCGCTCTCCTGCGCTTGCCGCACGAGGCGCAGATTGCGCGCGTGGCGGTCTTTCCGCGCGGACTCTGCCGCCGTGTACCCGTGATGGTGGAGCACGAGGTCGATGTCTTGGACCGTCGCTCCGGTGCGAAGGATCGAGCCGGCGACGTCCTCGTGCACGCGTCCCTCGTACGCGTACCCTCGCCCGTTCCGCACGAACCGGGTGCTCGCGGTTCGCATGCGTGCGCGCCCGCGGTCGTCGAGGTGCGCCACCTGCATGCGGAGCCCGTCGCCAGTGGCCGTGCGCAGGACACGCTCGAGCTCGTCCCATGTTGCGGACGGCATCTCCTCGTCGGCATCGAGGACGAGCATCCACGTGCCGGTCGCCTGCGCGAACGCGAAGTTGCGTGCTGCCGAGAAGTCGTCGACCCATGCGAAGTGCGCGACGCGAGCGCCCGCTTCTTCTGCGATGGCGACGGTGTCGTCCGTCGAGCCCGTATCGACGACGATCACCTCGGCGCCGCGGCCGGCCACGCTCGCAAGAGCCCGCGGGAGCACGGCCGCTTCGTTCTTGACGATCATGCACACCGACAAGAGCGGCACGCCACCGGGCCCGAGCATGCCCTCTCAACGGCGCGCGCCGGGAGCCGTTAAGTCCTGACGAGCGGCCGACGTCGTGTCGCGCGCGCGGCGAGAACCTCGCCGGCCCTTTGTAACCTACATCGTTCCGCCGAGCGCCTTGCACTGCGCCTCGAGCGCAGGGCCCGCGGGGCTCCCTCGCTTCTGCGCGGCACGTGCCTTCGCGCAGATCACGTCCTTGTTCCCGGCGGGTGCCGGGGGCGGCGTGGGCGTTGCCGCGGGCTTCGCCGTCGCCTTGGCCGTCGCCGTCACCGTCGCGAGCGGCGCGGTTGCATCGACGGTCGCGGTGTCGGCCGCCACGGCGGCATCCACCTCGGGCGCTGCATCGATAGTCGCCGCCGCGGCGCCGGTATCCGCACCGGCGTCGTCGGCTGTCGCAGGCGACTCCTTCTTGCAAGCCGCGAGGGTCACGACGCCGAGAGCGGCGACGAGCGAAAGGATGCGCGTGACGTTCATGCCGGCGAGGATACCCGCGCCGCTCGTCGCGCGCGCGGAATCAGAGGCGTCCGCCGAGCGCGATGCACTGCGCAGCGAGGCCCTCGGCCGCCGGGCTGTTGCGCTGACGCGCCGCGCGCGCCTTGGCGCAGACCGGAGGCTCGCCCGCGGGTTGCGGCGTCGGCGCCGGGGGCGGCGGAGGCGTGGGTACGGGCGTTGGCGCAGGAGGCGGCGTAGGCGTCGGCGTGGGAGCCGGCGTCGGCGCGGGCGTCGGGCTCGGTGTCGGCGCAGGAGGCGATGTCGGCTTCGTCGTCGGATTCGACGTCGGCTTCGGAGTAGGCGGCGGCGTCGCTGGGCTCAGCGGAGCCGCCGGCGTCAAGGGAGCCGCGGGCGTGGTCGCCGTATCGGCAGCGGCAGTAGCGGGCGTGACGGGCGCCACCGACGTGGGCGTCGCCGTGCTCGTGCCGAAGTCCGGCGGCGGGACATCCGCTTTCGAGTTGCTCTTGAACGCGCCCGCTCCCCAGGCGACGAGCACGAGGCTGAGAACGCCGACGACGGCGATGCCCGCGATGAGTGCCTTGTTCCCTCCGCTTCGACCGCTCGCGCGCGGCGGCGGCGCGTGTGCGACGCCTCCCGGCGTGGCGTACGCACCCGGCGCGCCGTAACCAACGGCAGCCGGCGCCGCCATCGGCGCTGCCGGCGGAGCATTCGCGGTGGCCGGTGACGCGTACGGAGCAGCCAGGGGCGCCGGTGCACCGCCCATCGGGTTGAACGCGCCCGGAGGAAGCGCGACGGGCTCGCCGATCTGCGTCTTGCCTTTCAGCTCCGCAGGCGAGGCGGCCGCGCCGACTCCGAGAGGAGGCGCGTGCGGCGCGTGCATCGGCTGGCCGTGCACGTTCGGCGCGGCAGCAGCCGCGTCCGGTCCAGGAGCGACGGAACGGTGGTTCGCGGTTGCCCGCCCCGCGGCCACCTCTCCCGCCGTAGGCCCGGCGCGTCCTGCGAAGCGCTCGTGGAATTCGTGAATGGTCGTGAAGCGCTGCTCTTTGTTCTTCGCGAGCGCGCGCATGATCGCGCCGCGCATCGACTCCGGCAGCGCTGCTCCGTTCGGAGTCGCTTCGATCGCCTTCGGCGCCGCGGTCATGTGGAGGGTCGCCCACTCCCATGCCGTCTTCGCCTCGAACGGCAGCTGCCCGGTGAGCATCTCGTACGCCATGACCGAGAGCGAGTAGATGTCGGAGCGCGCGTCGAGTGGCTGGCCGGTGAACTGCTCCGGGCTCATGTACGGAGGCGTGCCGAGCACCATGCCCTGCTGCGTGAGCTTCGCTTCGTTGCGGTCCTCTTCGCCGCTTCGTTTGGCGATGCCGAAGTCGAGGACCTTCACGAAATCCTTCTGACCGGCGCGATCGGTCAGGATGATGTTGTCCGGCTTGAGGTCGCGATGAATGATGCCTTGCGCGTGCGCCTCGGCGAGCGAGCCGCAGATCTGCCCGAGAATCTTCTCGACGCGATCGGCACGGAGCGGCCCTTCCTTCTCGAGGAGGTCCGCGATGCTGCGCTCCTGCACGAACTCCATGACGAGGAAGAGGAGCCCGTCTTCCGTCGTGCCGAAGTCGTAGACCTGCACGGTGTTCGGATGCGTGAGCGCCGCGAGCGTGCCGACCTCGCGCTGGAACCGAGCGCGGATCTTCTCGTCGCGCGAGAGGTGCGCATGCAACGTCTTGATCGCCACCCTGCGTACGGTCGTCCCGAGCATCTGCTCGCCGACGTAGACGGCGCCCATGCCGCCTTCGCCGAGCAGCGAGACGACCTTGAACTTGCCGGCGAGCGTGCGTCCGATGAGCGGATCGGGCGCAGTCGGTCGCGGAAGCGGCGCGCCGCACGAGGGGCAGAACGGCGGCGTACCGTCGACGGCGTTGTGACACGACGGGCATTGCATCGGGGGCGCCGCCTAGACTAGCCGCTTCGAGGTCCGGCTGGAACGCGTCAGGGCGTGAAGCCCAGGGCCTTGCACTGCGCCTCGAGGCCAGGTGCGGCCGGCGAGTTGCGTGTGATCGCCGCCTTTGCTTTGTCGCAGACGGCGGGACGCGCAGGAGGCGTCGGCTGCTTCGGCGTGGGCGTGGGTACTGCCTTTGCGGTGCCCGTCTTCGCGCCGCCGGTCGCCGCCGCCGTGTTTGCGTTCGCGACCGGCGTCGTCGTTCCACCGAGCGGCGTCGCAACGGTGACCGAAGCCGCCGGCTCCTCGACGTGCGCGCTCGGCGCGCTCGGCGTCGCGGTTGCCGACGCGGCGGCGATGTCGATCGGCGGCGTCACCGGCTTCGGCTTCGAGCGGAGGAGGAACGCCGCCGCGCCGCCGGCGATGAGCAGAAACGCGAGCGCGGCGAGACCGATCACGAGACCACCCGGCCCGCCCTTCTTTGCGGGAGCGTGCTGAGGTCCCGCGGGCACGAACGCGCCGCCGCCTGCACCGGGAGAGGGGCCGCTCATCGCGGGCCCGCCGTACGCGGGAGTGGCCGCGGCGGCGGGAGGGCCGCCGCCCATCACGGGCTGCGCCATCTCGGTCTTCGCGCGACCCGCGCCCATCGCTGCGCCGCCGGACGCTGCACCGGCAGGATCGCTCGCCGGGTGGACGGCCGCGACGACGGCTCCCCCGCCGGAGAACGCCTCGAAGAACTCGCGCACCGACGGGAACCGCTCGTCCTTGTTCTTGGCGAGCGCGCGCACGATCGCGTTACGCATGCGCTCGGGCACGTTCGCGCCGAGCGGCTGCGTTTCGATCGGGCGCGGCGGCTCCGTCATGTGCTTCGAGGCCCACTCCCACGCGGTGTTGGCCTCGAACGGGAACTTCCCGGTGAGCATCTCGTACGCCATCACGCCGAGCGCGTAGATGTCCGAGCGAACGTCGACGGGCTGCCCGGTGAACTGCTCCGGGCTCATGTACGGCGGCGTGCCGAGCACCATCCCCTGCTGCGTGAGCTTCGCCTCGTTCGGGTCATGCTCCGTGGAGCGCTTCGCGATGCCGAAGTCGAGGACCTCGACCCAATCTTTCACGCCCGCCTTCTCGCAGAGCACCACGTTGTCAGGCTTGAGATCGCGGTGGACGATGCCGTGGTTGTGCGCCTCTTCGAGCGAGCCGCACACCTGCTTCAAGATGTTCTCCACGCGCGACGGCTGCATCGCGCCATCCTTCTCGAGGATGTCGGCAACACTGCGGCCCTGCACGAACTCCATCACGAGGTAGAGCGTGCCGTCCGGCATCTCGCCGAAGTCGTACACCTGGATCGTGTTCGGGTGCTCGAGCGCGGCGACGGTCTCGACCTCGCGGTTGAAGCGCGCCTTGATGGAGGGGTCGTGCGAGAGATGCTTGTGCAGCGTCTTCAGCGCGACCTTGCGCGCCGTCCCGCCGAGCTTCTGCTCCGCGAGATAGACGCAGCCCATCCCGCCTTCGCCGAGCTGCCTGACGATCGTGAACTTGCCGCCGACCACCTGGCCGACGAGGGGGTCCTGGGACTGCGCTTCGCCCTGGGTCATCGGCAGAAGGGTCGCACAGGTGGCGGCGTTTTGCAGAGGATCCGCGGCCAGGGGCACGTCTCCGCGGGGCAGTACGGATGGCATCGCGCCTTGTACGCACCCGCGTCCGCGACGATCTCGACGGCGCGACGGCAGCGCTCGCGGGGCGGTCAGGGCGAGCGCGGGTCAGGGCTCCTTGGGCGTCGCGGGACCTTCCGTTGGCGGCCACGGCAGAGGCCAGCGCTGATCTTTCGCGCGGTCCCACAGCTCGAGGCGGGTGCCGCGCTTCGTCGCAGGGAAGAGAACGCCGATGCGCGTCTTCAGCTTCGGCTCGAAGCGAGGTTGGTTGCGTACGGGGCCGCCGTCCGGGATCTCGGGCGCGCCGAGCATCGGGAAGTCGAAACGAACGCGCTCGATGAGCGTCGGCCCTTCGTAGAGCTCGAGCGCGAACCGACCCATCGCGCGCGGCGTCAGGTGGGGGGCGCCCATGTCGACCTTGTGGACGCCGAGCAGGTAGACCTCTCCGCGGTCCCAGCGCAGGTCGAAGACCCACTGCTCACGCTCGTTCATCGGCGGCGGGTCCGGCGGCGTGCGCGTGACCACCGTTCCGCCCTCGCGGCCCGCGTCGGCTCCGCCGTCGACGAGAGGCGGTCCGCCTTCGAGCGAAGGGGCGGAGGCGTCGCGAGGCTCGGCGGAGGCCTCGCGGTCACCCGCGGCCGTGACGAGCCCGACCGCGATGACCATCGCGGCGGCGTTCACGACGAGGAGCCTCACTCGATCTCGCACGACACCGCACGATTCCACGCTTCGGCATCGCCGCCAAGCTCTGCCCATGCGCCGGCGAGCTCCGGCGGCACGGGTGCGGCGATCGCGAGCACGGCTCCCGCGTCCGTCGGCACCCTGACCTCCGCAGCGTGCAGCGCGATTCGTCCGAGGGAGACGATGCGTCCGCTCTCGAGGGTCGCGCGCACCGGACCGCCGTAATCGCGGTCGCCGAAGAGCGGCGCGCCGGCGCTCGCGGCGTGTACGCGGATCTGGTGGGTACGTCCGGTGATGGGAGCGACCGCGAGCAGCGCGAAGCAGCCGCCATGCGTGCGCGCGACGACGCGGTAGAGCGTGCGCGCTTCTTTTGCATCGACTCCGTTCACGGCGCGATGGCGCGCGTCCTTGCCGCGTCCGATCGGCGCGATCCACGCGCCGGCATCGGTGAGCTCGGAGGCGTCCATCGTGGCGGCGATCGCGACGTAACGGCGCACGTACGTTCCGCGTTCCCGAGCCTCACGTAGTCGCGCCTCGCTTCCGTCGTCGGTCGCGAGAACGATGACGCCGCTGACCTCACGGTCGAGCCGTGATGTGACGCGCAGCGAGCTGCTCTCGACGCCTGCCGCGCGGGCAACCGCTTCGACGAAGCTGTGCGCGGCGCCCGCGTGGTCGGGGACAGTGACCATGCCGCTCGGCTTCAGCGCGGCGATGAGGCCGTCACCACGATGGAGGATGGTGACCTCCGCGCGCGCCGCGGGCGTAACGTTCGCTGCGCGCACGCTCGCTGCGCCCACGCGAATCTCGTCGCCCGGTGCGATGCGCGCGTCGGGGTCCGTCACGCGCTTCCGGCCGACGAAAACGCGTCCGGCGGCGACGGCGGCTGCCGCGTCTTCGCGCATCTTCGCGAGAACGTCACGAAGCGAGGTGCCATCACCGGCGCGCACGACCCAGCGCTTTTCGTGCGGTCCCCTCACGCGGTCCCCCTCACGAGGGAAGACGCTCGACGACGCCACGTTCGCCGTCGATGCGGACGCGATCGCCGGTGCGGAGCGCGCGCGTGACGCCGTCGACGTTCACGACACTGGGCACGCCGAGCTCGCGTGCGACGACCGCAGCGTGGCTCAGCGGGCCCCCGAGCTCGGTGACGACGCCGGCGGCGATGCAGAAGAGCGGCGTCCACCCCACGTCGGTCGTGTGGACGACCAAGATCTCGCCGGGCTCGAGCTCGCTCATCTGCGAAGACGAAAGGAGCACGCGCGCGCGCCCTTCGACGACGCCGGAGCTCGCGCCCGTCCCGCGCCACGCGTCGCCTCCAGCGGGCGGGAGCTGCACGCTCGGAGGGGCACCGATGAAGGTCGCCGGCGGATCCGGCCGTGCACGATCGCGTAGGTACTCGGCACGCCGCGCGCGAACGAGCGGCGCGAGATCCGTGCGCGACGATCGCAACGCGTTCACCACCTCGTCGACCGTGAGGAAGAACACGGTATGCGTCGCTGCGAGCGGCGAGCTCGTCTGACGGAGCTCGGCCCAATCTCGGGCGAGCTCCGGGACGAGCCGAAGGAGCCGGCGATCCGCGTCGAGCGCGACGTCGCGCAACATGCCGAGCACGCGCGTGACCCAGGTGCGCATCTGCTCACGACGGCGCGCCGCCTTCTGCGCGCGCGCGACGAGGTGCCGAACGAGCGTCTGCTCGGCGAACCCGAGCCGCGGAAGCAGCCGCTGCATCTCGGCGTCGGCGCCGGCTTTCGCCCGCGCGATTTGCGGCTCGACATCGCGCGTCTCACCGCGGAGCGCCACGCGAATCATCGCGAGCACGGCGCGCGGGTCTTCCTTCCAGCGAGGCGTCGACAGCTCGGCTTCGCGCACCGCGCGGTCGCCGTACAGGTCGAGGAAGCTGAGGAGCGCGCGCTTCGTCGGTCCGTCCGGCACGGCGCTCACCGTCGCGCCTTCGCGCACGAGCACCTCGCGCGCCTCCGGGTCACGCCGCGCCAGCGTCACGATCCGCATGATGCCGATCGCAGGACGCGCGCTCTCGAGATCGCGGATGCCGCGCGTGAGGTCGTGCGCGAGCCGCTCCGCGCCGAGAGGTTCCACGCGCGAGAGGACGCCCTTCAAGATGATGTGCGTCCCGAGCGCGCTCGACGCGCACGTCAGCATGACGTCACCGGTGCGCTCGAGCAGCGCCTGCACGTCGCGGATCTTCCGCGCGACGCCCTCGTCCGGGAGGATCGCGAGGTCGAGCGCGTTGTGCAGACGGAACGCCTGCTCGACCTCCTGCTCGTACGCCGCAACGTGTTGATCGAGCCGGAGCTGCTCCTTGAGGAGGCGCGTCGCGGTGAGCGGCAACCGCGCGAAGAAGCGACGGTGCGAGACGTCACCGATCTGGCTCGCGAGCTCCTCGCCGCCCGCTCCTCCGCCGAGCTCGACGAGCGTTCGTGGGTCGAGCCACGGGACTTGCGCAGCGATGCGCATGAACTCGGTCAGGTTCAGATAGAACCGACCGTGCACGTTGCCGACGAGGCGAGCGTGCTTCGGGACGGTGCACCCGAGCGTGCCGAACGCTTTACGGAAGCCCGACTCGCTGTATGCGCCGGCCACCGCCCACGTGAACGGCGTGGCGACTCCGGGGAGCGCCTCGCCGACGTTCGCGCTGCTCCACACGGTCGTCGCTTCGCCGCCTTCCGGGAAACCGCGCCCGGTGACGTGGCGAGCCTGGACGATCCAGACGCGCTCGCCTTCGCACGCGAACTCGACATCCCACGGAACGTCTTCCACGGCCTCGAGCCGTCGCGCGATGTCGGCGAGCTCCGCGATGCGCGAAGCGTCGAGCGCGGGCTCGTCGGGGCGCGGGACGGCGACCTCGACCAACCCGCGTTCGTCGTCCACGACGGCGGCGGTGGCCTTCCGCGCGATCGTGCTCTCGAGCACGCGCCCATCCTCCCCGATGCGGAGCATGTCCGGAGACGTGACGCCGTCGACGACGGGGGAGCCGAGCCCGAACCCGGCGTTGACGATGCGCTCGCGCGGTCCTGCGTGCTGACGCGTGAACATGACGCCCGCCGCCGTCGCACGCACGATCGGTTGGAGCACGACCGCCATGCCCACGTCGCGAACGCCGTGCGTTGCGAGGTAGCCGAGAGCGCGGCCCGAAGCGATCGAAGCCCAGACGCGACGAACGGCATCCGCGAGCGCCTCGGGACCGCGAACGCCGAGCACCGACTCGGCGAGGCCGGCCATGGACACGAGCGCGCCGTCTTCGCACGTCGCGCTCGACCGCACGGCGAAGCCCCACGGCGCATCGCGGCCGCGGAGCTCCCAGAGCTGCGCGAGCTCGTCGTCGAGGTGCGCGGGGAGCTTCGCGGCCAGAATCTCCTGACGCGCCTCCGCGGCCCGCGCGTAAACCCCTCGGCCGGTCGCCGCGCGCAGCAGAGATCGCGGCTCGCACGCGGGCGGCAGCTCACGGAGGGCAGCGGCGAATGCCTTCTGCGGGAGCACCCATGTCTCGGGCACGAGGAATCCGTGACGCCGCAACCACGCGAGCCGGGCCGCCTTGCCGCCGACGTTCTTGCGTGCGCCGAGCTCTTCGTCGCGCGTGAGCGCATCGAGCGTCAGGAGCCAAGGCGCGTTCTTGTCGCGGCCCAGCGACCCTTTCCAGAAGGCGGCCTCGACCATCAGGCGGCCGATGTTAGCAGTCGATTACGCGCGCGCGAGCCGGCGATCGTGCCAGAGAAGCATCTCGATCGCGCCGGGGCCGCGATTGAACGGATAGTCGTGCGGCCCCGGTACGACAGCGAAGTCGTGCGCCACGCCGGCCGACCGCCACGCCTGCGAAGCATGGGTGATCGCGCTCTTGAAGTAGTCCTCGGTGCTCGTGAGCAGGCGTAGCTGAAGTGACGCGTTCCGCGCGCGTGCGCTCTTCGCGAGCTCGGTGAAATCGGTGACCTGGTCTTCACCGATGGCCGCCTGGAGCGAGCCCACGGCGCCGAAGAGCTCCGGGTTGCCGAGGCCGATGCGCAGCGCGAGGGCGCCGCCGAGCGACACGCCGTCGATGCCCGTGGACGCCGGCGTTCCGAGCACCGGAAGCTCCTTCTTCACCCGGGGAAGCACCGATCCGACGAGGTAGTCGCCATAGGCGCGGAGCTGCGCCGGCTTTCGAAGGTCGACATCCGGCGAGTACGGACACACGACGACCATGCCTCGAAAAGGGCTCTTCTCGAGATCGGCGTTCGTGTCGGCCAGGCGCTTCGGGTCGAAGAAGCCTTCGTAGTCCGTGCTCGTGAGCGGCGGCATGCACACGCGCTCGATCGCGCGAAGCAGCGCATAGTCGCGCGGCCAGCCCATGACGCCGAGCTCCGGACCCTTGTTCGCCTCGCCGCGGCCGTGCAGCGCGAACAGCACCGGCAGCTTCTCGTCGGGCTTTTGCCACGTGGGAACGACCACGATCGCGCGGCCGCCTCCGTCGAACGTCCACGTCGACGTGCCGACCTTCCCTCGCGGACCGACCCCGGCATCGGGCGGCGGCATCTCGGGAAGCTTCGTTGCCGGAGGCGGAGGCGCGCCTTCGGCCTCGCGGTCGCGGCGCGTGCAGTTCGCGACCGCCAGCGCAGCGAGGAAGGAACGTCGGCCGATCACGTCACTCCTCGGGCGGCGACGGCATCTTGCCGGTCGCCGTGCGGACGAGATCCGCGAGGCCGGGGTCGGTCCGCAGCTGATCGCGCAGCACGCTCTTGATGTCCTCGAGCTCCGCAGACGAGAGGCCGGTGAGCTTCTGCGTGGCGTCCTCGACCTTCAGGTCGACGTACTGATGCACATCGATCTCACCCGCACGAAGCCGGGCGAGCGGCGAGCCTGCATTCGTCGCTTCCGTCGCGGATGCCTGCTCGGCACCTCCGGCGTGCGACGGCTTCTCGACCTCGAACGCCTTCTCGGCGCCGCCCTTCGGCGCCACCGCACCGGGTCCCTGCATGTCCGGCGCCGGCGGGGCGCCGCCTTTTCCGATGCGGTCGATGCCCATGACGTCCTCGATGCTAGCGGATGTTGCCGATCGCCGTCTTCACGGTGTCGTGCTCCGCCTTCAGCACGTTCGAAAGCGCGGTGAACGACCGGTTCTGCGCGTTCACCGCCTCCTGGATCTGCAGATAGTAGAGGTTCATCTCCTGGCTCTGCTGGAGCGACGATTCGAGGCCCCCCGCCTCGGCGCCGGGCGTACCCGGACCCGTCGGCGTTCCGCCCACGATCGAGGGGCCTTGCGCGAGGGCGTTCCCGGTCACGCGCGCGCCGTTCGCGCCGAGAGCGAGCGGCCCTTCTGGCGACGCACCGCCCGAGCGGACCGGAGAGCCCGCTCCCGTGAGCGGCACGCCGAGGGCGCCTGGGCCGGAGCCGCCGCGCACGGCGACGGCCATGAGAGGCGCGCCGGGCAGAACGCGCATCGCGGTCTCGGCGCTGCGCACGAGAGACTGCGCGAGCACCTGCTTGAACGGAACGGCGGTCGACGCAGGCGTGACGCGGGGAGCGGTCGTGGCGACGGCGACGTCGGAACGGGCTTGGATGCTCGGGGTGTCCATGGGTCTCCTTCGAGGTTCTTGGAGGGCGGCCTCTCCTGGCCGGTCTCACCCCGTTCGGCCCGAGCCGCGGACGGTTGCGCGAAAAGTCAGCGGCAGCGCAGACGGCACTCCATGACCGCGTCGAACCGGCAGAACATCGAGGAAAAGCCGGGAAGTAGCCCCTCCGGACCGGTACATCCGAAGCGGCACCCGTTCTCGGCGGGCTCGGCATTGACCGCATAGCCGTCCGTCGCGCAGCGGCCGTCGCCGCACTGCGCCTGCTCCGTGCGGCACGCGACCAGCGCGTAGTCGGGCGGGCACGACCACTCGCGCTTCGTCGCCGCGTACTCGGGCTTCCGGTGCACCCCCGTGTCGATGTGCTCGTGCCGGCGGAACGAGGGCTTTCCGGTGCGGGCGCGCAGCGCGACGCGCGCGCTCTGCGTCTTCGGCGTGACGGGGACGTCCGCGTCACGCGGGGAGAAGTGGAGGACCTCTTCGCGCGTCTGCACCTCGCAACCCAGCGCCTGACCGGCGGGAGCCCACGAGACCGGCACGTCGGCGCTCCCCAGCGCAGGAACGGCGAACGTGCGCCCGGCAATGGAAGCGCGCAGATCGATTGCTGCGCGATTGACGACGTGCAGGAGGCGCGTCTCCTCCCGACCATACGGCACGTCGCCGAAGTCGAGCGTCTCCGGCGAGACCTCTGGAGCAGGGAACGCGAACCGGCACACGTCGGAGAGCGGGTAGAGCGCGTACGCGACCGGCACGGGGTTCTTCACGCGGAAGGTGAGCGGCTTCGGCGCGACGCTGGTCGTCGTCGCGTCGGAGGGCGGTCCGCCGAGCGCCGCGTCGAGACCTTCGACCTCCAGCCCGCCGACGACGGTTTGGGTGATGCGCGCGTCTCCCGCCGCGAGCCGCGCCTTGAAGAACTCGAGCGCGCGCCCATGCACCTCGCCGGCGCGGACGCGCATCTCGTACGAGAGCACGCCGCCGAGCTTCACCGAACCGACGAAGTGCGTGGCGCGCCCGCACGTGCAGCCCTCGCCCGCTGCGGTGCCCCCGCCCGCGAACGATACGTCCTCCGAGGCGGCGAAGAACTGAGGATCGAGGTCGCGCACGAACGCGAGCGCGACGAGGCTCACCTTCTTCTCCGAAGTCTCGCCGCCCGCGCTGAGCCAGGGCGCGAGGTCCGCGTCTGCGGAGACGAGATGCTGATCGACCGCGATCCCGACGTACGAGAAATCGATCGTGGACGGGTCGACGCGGGCATCGGTGCGAGAGCCGCTCGTGCCGCGTTCCTGCGCGCACCTCGTCGGGAGGATGCTGTACGCGCCCTCGCCTGCGCGCTGAACTCCCCGCCCCGGAGCGATCGAGCTCGAAGCATCGAGCAGGTACTCGTGGCGCACGTTGCCGAACCCGCTCGCGGCGCGGACCAGCCCCTGCGCACGCCCGCATTCCTGTGGGTCGAGCCCGGCACACGCGCCCGCGTCGCGCGGTGAGCTGCCGGGGTCGAGCGCGGGTCTCGAGGGGCACGCAACGAGCAGACCAGCGCCGAGCGCGAGCGCCGCGACGGAGCGAGTTCGCGCGCCGCTCATGTCAGCGAGACCACGCGATCCGTGCGCGGCGGGCGCGCTTGTCGGCGGCCGAGGGGCCGTCGTCGTTGAAGTACAGCGTGCCACCATCGAGCAGCATCGCCACGTCGAGGGACGGCGGTCCGTCGAGCGTGAGCAGCGGGTACGCCCGCGAGTCCGACGCACCGAGGTCGAGCGCGTCGACGGAGATCGCATCGACACTGCTGCGCGCGACGACGACGCGGACGGACGTGCCGTGGGGGTCCATCGCGACCGCCGTTGCTGCGCCTTCCCCGCCGAGCGGCAGCCGCGTCGGGCGGCGGACGATCTTGCCGCCCTCGGCGAGCGTCGCCCACATCGCGCCGTAGCCGCTGGACGTCGGCGACTCGATGCCCATCGGCGCCTCTTCGATCCATGCAATATGCACAGATCCGTCCGACGCCAACGCGAGCTGCGGCGTTCGCGAGTGCGCAGCCGTGGCGAGCAGGCGTTGCTCCTCCACCGCGCGCTTCGCGTCTTTGGCACGAACGCCGGCTACGAAGACGTCGGCCATGCCATCGCGCGGGCTCTCGCGGGGGTCGGCCCACGCGAGCCAGACGACGTCGCCGCTCGCGACGGCGACGAGGTCGCTCGCGTCGCCCGGCGCGTTCGTGATCCGCTCTCCGGCGTTGCGCGAGAGATCGGCCCCGAGCTTCGTCGCGTACACCTCGCCGTTGCCGTCACGGCCGTCGACCCACGCAACGATCCACCCCGCGCCCGCCCACACGATGGCGACGTCGCTCGCGTCGCCTTTCACGGTGGTCAGCTGGACTTCGCCCGTCTTCTTGCCCTTGCGATCCACCTTCGTGACGTGGACCTCGGGATCGCCGTTGTCGCGCGCGACCCACGCGACCGCAGCGCCGTCTTCGGGCTTCTCGGCGGGAGCGATGGCGACGCCGCCGACCGCGAGCGCGCGGCTCGTGAGCACGACGGGCGCCGAGAGCGCGCCGTTCACGTCGATCACGCGCGTCGAAAGCGTGAGCGGCGTATTCCGCGCGTCCTCTCCCGTGCGTGCTTTCGCTCCGGGCGCGTCGGCCTTCGCGCTGAGCATCGCGAGCATCGACGCGTCGCCGATGCGGGTCGACGCCATGTCGACGATGCTCTCACCCGATACGATGGCCGTGATGTCGGCGACGCGCGGACCGTCCGGCGATGCGCCGCGTGCCTCGGCCTCGGTCTTCACGTTCGTCCGCGGCCGCACCTCGGCCGCGCGTACCCGCGTCGGCACCGCGCCGGACGCAGCCAAGGCGAGGCATACGTCTGCGCCGCACGTGATCCCCCACGCCATCGACGCAGGATCGGTCCCGAACGTGAACGGCTCGCGCTGGATCGGGCGCGCGTGCTCGTCCGTCCGTATGACCGTCGGGACGACGAGCGCATCCGGGCACTGCGCCGAACCGGCTTCGCAGTCGCGAAGTGGCGCCAGGATCGCGAAGCCCGAGGGCGTCGCCACGATCTCCGGCGCGGCTCGACCGACCGCCTCGAACGGCGGCGCCGGTGGCTCGAGCCCGAGCGTCGGAAGGATTCGTGCGGAATACACGCGACGCGTGTCTGCCGCGCGACGCGCGGGAGCTTCCCAGAGCACGGCCGCACCGGCGGGCCCCGACGCGACGCCGAGCAGCGCCGCTCCGCCGCGCGCCTCGAGGATCCGACGCGCCGGCTCTGCGCGTCCGTCGTCGCTCAGCGCGGCGAGGGCCACCGCCGGCTCCTCACCGGTTCGATCCGTCCACACGAATACGTAACGGTCCCCCACACGCGCGACCTCGACGTCTCCGCTCACGACCGGCGCGGCGACGACCGACGCGGGCGGCGCAGTGACGTGACCGTCCATGTCGAGACGTAGGAAGGAGAGCGCTCCGCCTTGGCTCTCTGCCGCCGCCGGCTTTGCGGCCGCGGCAGGCGCGGCGGTTGCCGGCGGTTTTCCGCCTGGCTTCGAGGCGTGCACACCACTCGGCGCAGCGACCGTGGAGACGCCGACGCCGCCGGGGATCTCGAGCGCGTGCCAACCAGCGACGGCATTCGCGACGCGAGAAGGCGCCGCGCGTACGCGGCCATCGGTGTCGAGCGCGGCGGCGAGCAGGTTTGCATCGCCGCCGCGGGTCTCCTCGGCCCACACGCACACGGCTCCGAGGTCCGTCGGAATGACGTCGACCCAAACGACGTCGTCCGCGGTGCGCGCGAGCTCGATGGGCTTGCCGCGCGGCGCGCCATCGTCGCCGACGACGACCGACCACAGCGCTTCTCCGCGGTCGGTGAGGACCGTCCACGCGAGCGCGAATCCGGGCGCCGGCCCGCGAATCGGCTTCACGACGAGCATCGTCGTGTCGACGCCGACGTTGGCGATGACGCGCGACGCGCCTCGCGGCTCGCCGACACCGCTGAGCGGGACGGCGACGACGCGCCGGCCGGTACCTTCGGCCGGCGTCACCCATGCCGCTACGGCAGTCTTCCCGTCGGCTCGGCGCGCGAGGAAGGGACCGAGCGTTCTGTCGGTTGCCGTGCCAATCATGTGACCGACGACGGCCTGCGACGTCGGCGGGAGCGCGCGACGCGCCGACGAATTGCGCGCGTCGTCGGTGACGCCGACGACCTTCGTCGCGCGTGAGCCTCCGCACGCGAGCGCGAGGATCGACGCAAGCGCGGCAAACGCCGCGCGAGCCGCGGCGGCAGGTCGGACGCCCGTCCGACCCGGCCTCACTGCTCGATCTCCTCGTACGACTTCGTCATCGTGATGACCCCGGCGTGGCTCTTCGGGAAGGCCGCGTCGGCGAGCGCGCGCTGCACGCATTCCGAAAGCGTCGGGTCGGGCTTGCCCTTCTTCAACGTCGCTCCCAGCAGGCGACCCTCCTGATCGATTCCCACCGAGATCTCGACGCGCTCGTGAGGGAGCTTCTTCCGCACGCGGTACTCGTTCACGCAGCGGCCCACGTCCGCGGCCTTCTTGTCGATCGCCGTGCTGATGAGCTGCGTGGCCTCGGCCGCCGACCCCGCGAACGGCTTCTCGACCGGACGTCCGCCGCTGGCCGCAGAGGATGCAGGCTCCGCCGACGCGTTCGCCGACGCGCCGTCGACGGGCGATTTCGCTGAACCGTCGGCCGGCGCCGCGCCTGCGCCAGCGCACGCGGCCGCAAGCAGGAACGGCAACGTCGGAAGCGAGCGGCGGACGGCGAGCACGGCGGCAAGCAAGGCGGACCTCCTCGCGCGGGCGGCAAGGACGCTCGCGCGCGGCCGGCAGGCTACCACACGGCCCTTACCGCGCTGGCGTCAGCGGTTGCGCAGGGATTTCAGCTCGCCCGCAGGAGGCGCGCGATGTGCCGCCTCTCCCACGCGATCGCGCGGTCGTAGTTGCGGAAGAGGCGTTCGCGCTCGAGGAGCTCCGGCGGATGAAGCACGCGCTTCGGGGCGACGCCGCTCGCCGTTGCGAGGCTCGCGCTCGACCGAGGACCGCCACGCGCCGCCGGGATCATGTGGTGCAGCATCTCGTGGTAGACGACGTATGCCACGAAGTACCGCGGGACCCACGGCCGGTCGAGCACGGGGTGAATGCGGATCAGGCGCTCGAGGCTCGAGTAGCTCCCGAGCTTGATGGCCTTGCGCGCCGGGCGGCGCCCGCGCGACTGCCGTTTCCCCCACGTGATGAGCGCGTGGCAGCTGCCGCCGAAGTACCGTGCGTTCAGCTCCTCGAAGATGGCGAGCAGGTCGTGCCGCTCTCCCTTCGTCGCGAGAGGGATGGCGCGCGGGCGACGACGCGCGAGCCGCGAGCCGTTCGCCTCGATGTAGTTGCCGACGAGCAAGCTCGCTTCGCGCTCGCCCCGGGCGACGTATCGGACCAGCGCGTCGAGGACGCGCGGAGGCGCATCGAGGAACATGTGGTGGATGCGGGCGTGGAGAACGCCCTGCTTCATCGCGTGCGAGATGATCGAGTGTCGGTTGTCCGTGATGGACAGCACGACCGTCCGGCCGGGAGCCGCGGCCTTCAGCTTCCGCTCGAGGGCCTGGCGCGCGCCCTCGTGCACGAAGAGCTGGGGCGACGCCGTCGGGAAGACGAGCGCGAGCTGGGCGCTGACCCTCTCCGGGATGCGGATGGCCGCCGCCGCGAGCGGCGGACGGGCGACCGCCGCCCCGCTCCGAGGAGCGAGCCAAGAGGCGATGTTCGACCCGGTGCGCGCCGCCATGACGAGGTGTCTCCCATCGGGGTAAGGGACGGGGGATCCGCTGTCAAGGAATCGCAAATCACGCTGTCATATCAGCGACTTGACAGCGTAGGAAAAAGCCCCCACATGCGTGTAGGAAAGTGTCGTTACGCCCCTTTTCGTGACCCTACGCGGAAGTCCTTGACCGGGGCGTTCCTGCAGCTCGGAAACGCCCCGTTCGGGGCATCGCGCCACGCGGTCAGTCGCGCTGCCAGGCGAGCGTCTTCGGGTCGAGCACGAAGCGTCGCTCCGCGGTGAAGCCGATGCCCTCGACGCCCGCGTCGGTCGGCGTGAGCCGGGTGCCGACGACCATCGCCTTCAGCATCCCCTCTTCCGGCATTCGCCCGACGAGGCGAACGACGAGCATGGAGAGCTCCGGCTCGTGGCCGACGATCATGACGCGCTTCCGGCGTTGCCGTACGAGCTCCGCGGCGAGCGCGAGCTTGTCACCGCCCGGAGCCATCTCACGGCGGACCTCCACCGCGCCCGTCGCGCCCGCGTCGCGCGCCGACTTGTCGCCACGCACCCGGGCCTCCAGATCCGTCACTGCTGCAACGATCTCCGCGGTCTGGAGCGCACGGACGAGCGGGCTCGAGACGATCGAGAAGGGAGCTTCGCCGGCCTCGACGAGCGCGCGAGCCACGCTCCTCACGCGCTCCCGGCCCGCAGGGGTCAGCGCGCGATCGGCATCGCGTCCGCTCGGCGAGTTGTCCTCCGCAGGCCCATGGCGCATCACATACAGCTTCATCGGATCGCGCCCTCAGCATACGCGGACCGTACGGCGGGTGTTATCGTCGTTCCGCAATGTCGACCACGTCGATGCACGAGCGAAGGGCTCCCCTTCCCGGCGACGTGCTCGCGGGCAAGTACCGCGTCGAGTCGGTGCTCGGGCAAGGCGGCATGGGCGTGGTGCTCGGTGTCCGCCACGTGACGCTCGACGAGCCCCTCGCCCTGAAGGTGCTCAGGCCGGAAGCGATGATGGACGGCGAAGCGGTCGCCCGTTTCCTACGCGAGGCGCGGGCCGCCGTCCGTATCAAGGGGGAGCACGTCGCCCGCGTGCTCGACGTGGGTTCGCTCGACAACGGCATGCCGTACATGGCGATGGAGCGCCTCGAGGGCATCGACCTCTCGGCGCTCGTCGAACAGCACGGCTGGCTGCCGTGCCAAACGGCGGTCGACTACGTGCTCCAGGCCTGCGAAGCGCTCGCCGAGGCGCATGCGCTCGGCATCGTGCACCGCGACGTGAAGCCGTCGAACCTGTTCTTGACGACGAAGGTCGACGGCACTCCGTGCGTGAAGGTCCTCGACTTCGGCATCTCGAAGGCGACGAACCCGGTCGATGCGACGCGTCCCGACTTCGGCATGACGCAGACGCAAACGGTGATGGGATCACCGCAGTACATGGCGCCGGAGCAGATGCGCTCGTCGCGCCGGGTCGACGGCCGGACCGACATCTGGGCGATCGGAACGATCATGCACGAGCTCCTCACCGGGCAGCCGCCGTTCTCCGCGCGGACGATGCCGGAGCTCTTCGCGATGATCCTGCAAGACCCGGCGCCGTCACTGCGCTCGAAGCGGCCCGACGTTCCCGAGGGCCTCGACGCGGTGGTTGCGCGATGTCTGCAGAAGCAGCCGGAGGCGCGCCCCGAGAACATTCACGAGCTCGCGGTCCTCCTCGCTCCGTTCGGCACGCCCTTGTCGCAGGGCGCGCCGGAGCGCATCGCGCGGCTCACGCGGCACCTTGCGTTCGGCTCGAGCCCGCGGCTGCCGCCGGTGCCCACGCCAGATCAATCCGGTCCTTCGGCGCCGGCCTTGGCGCACGCGCACACGACGGAAGTCGGCGTGCCGCGGGAGGTCGCCGCGCGTACGCGGCTCCAGCCTTCCGTCCGCACGGGGATCGTGGTCGGCGTCGCGTTCGCGGCGCTGCTCGTGACGGGCGTGCTTCTCGGCGCGAGCGCTCTTCGCGCGCGTAGCCGCTCGGCGACATCCGAGCCTGCGGTGGTCACCTCGGCCGTCGTCGCGTCCGGCACGTCGGAGTTGCCGCCTGCGCCGACGGACAGCGCGCCCACGGCGACGAGCGCCCTCTCGCCAACGGCGCCCGCGACAGCGACGTCGACGTCTCCCGCAACGGAGGGCTCGCAGCACAAGGTACCCGACGTCCGCCCGGTCGGTGCTGCACGCCCGCCTGCGAGCGCTTTGCCGAGCGCGACGGCACGCGTCTCTGCGGCAGCGTCCACGCCGCCTCCGAAGCCGCCGGTAGCTCCGCCCGCCGGCATCGCATCGTCGAGGTATGATTGACGGCCGATGACGGCTCGTAAGCTCCGCGCGGTCGCCCCGGCGTGCATCGCACTCGTGTGGCTCGCGCCCAAGGCGGCAGCAGCGGACGAGCCGGCGCGCGCAGAGCAGTTGTTCCAGGCGGCGCGCGCGCTCGTCGAAAAGGGCGATTATGCGAGCGCGTGCCCGAAGCTCGAAGAGAGCAGCAAGCTAGAGCCGGCGGTCGGAACGCAGTTCAACCTGGCGGACTGTTACGAGCACGTCGGCCGTACGGCGTCTGCGTACACGCTGTTTCGTCAGGTGGCGGCGATCGCACGCGCCGCCGGCAAGTTCGAGCGGGAGCGAAGCGCGAAAGAGCGCGCGGCCAAGCTCGAGTCGAACCTCGCGCGCGTTCACGTCACCGTCGAAGCGCCCGCCCCCGGTATCGACGTTCGCCTGGACGACGCTCCGATCGAGCACGGCGCGGCGGCCGGAGCGGTGCCGGTGGATCCCGGCAAGCACGTCCTTCGGGCGTCGGCGCCATCGCGAACCCCGTGGGAGTCGGAGCTCACGGCGCTGGCCGGCAAGACCGCCGAAGTGGTCGTCCCCGAGCTCGTCGATCCGACGCCGCGGAGCCGCGCGCCTGCGCCTCCCCCGGTCACTGCTGACGCGCCGCCACCCCGGACGCAGCGTACGATTGCGCTCGTGACGGGCGGCGTCGGCGTGGCGGGCCTCGTCGTCGGAGCGGTCGCTGGCGCGGTCGCGTTGTCCGGCCGCTCCGACGCCGAGCGTCAGTGCCCCGAGGCGACGTATCACTTCCGCTGCCCGACGCAGGCGGGTGCCGATGCGTGGTCGTCGGCCGCGAGCGCGGGAACGGTGTCGACGATCGGCTTCATCGCCGGCGGCATTCTCCTCGCGGGCGCCACGACGCTCTGGCTCACCGCGCCTCGCGCGCAGACGCGCGTTGGCGCTTCGGGCGCTGGCCTCCGCATCGAGGGCACGTTCTGATGCGCCGGCGCTCGCATCTCCGTCGCGCCGCGCTCTTGGCCGGCGCCACTGCCGCGTTCTCCGGTTGCAACGCGATCCTCGGAATCGAATCGGGCGTCTTCGAGCCCGATGGTGGAGTCGCATCGCTCGACGGAGCGACGGACGCGACGGTCACGCCGGACGTCCTCGCAGAGGCGGCGGCCGACGCCCTCGTCGACGCGCCGGTGGAAGCGGGCGAGTGCAAGGACCTCGACTCCAATCCGAAGCACTGCGGCGCCTGCAATCACGATTGCCTCGGCGGAACGTGCATCGGCGCGCGTTGCCAGCCGACGACGTTGGCGAGCGACGCGTTCGGGCCCGTCTCGATCGCGCTCGATGCCACGCACGTGTACTGGGCGAATCCGTCGACGCAGCGCATTCACCGCGTCCCGAAGGCAGGCGGTGCATCGCAGCAGCTCTACAGCGCACCCGCAGGGACGCTCAGCCGCGGTCTCGCCGTTCATGCGGGGCAGATCGTCTTCGCGGTAGTCGGCGAAGACAACACCGGCATCTATCGGTGCCCCGTGGCGGGATGTGGCGGCGCGCCGACGATGATCACGCCTTCGGCGGCGACGGCGTTCGACGTCAACGGCGCCGGCGTCTTGTCGTTCAGCGACATCGCGAACGGGACCGTCTCGCGCTGCACGCTCCCGTGCGCATCGATCGAGACTGTCGCGGCCGGAGAGGTGAGGCCAGACTGGGTCGCCGCGCTCGGGACGTCCGTCGTGTACTGGACGGTGATCTTGCCGGGCCAGCTGCGCGCGAGCGTCGACGGCGGCGCGGCCATGGTCCTGCAGCAGGCCGACTTCCTCGGACAGATCCTCCCGGGCGCAGACCGGCTCCTCTATGCGCAGCCGTCTTCGGGCCCGCGCGTCGCGCTGCCCGACGGAGGCTCGCCGCGCCGCCTCTACACCGGACCTTCGATCAACAACGATCACATCGCCGCGCGCGGCAACGTCGTCGTCTTCAACGACTACGGCTCGGTCAACGCAAAGGGCGGCGTGCACTCGTGTCCGCTCAGCGGGTGTATCGACGGCGGTACAGTCGCCGCGCAACAAGAGCAGCCCAACGGCGTCGCCATCGACGACGTCGCGATCTACTGGGCGAACAAGGGCTCCGGCGTGAGCGGCTCGATCATGCGTCTCGCGCGCTGACCCGCACGCGCCCACACGCGCGGGCGGCAACGCTCTCGTTCCAGCGCGGAAATGCGGCCGGCGCAGGGCGCGTTTTGTCCGGGGATCCGCGTCATCGCTCGCCGCTATGCCCCCGATAGGCAGGCGCGCTCTGCCGCGCGCAATGCGCCGAGGCCATCACTGCTCCGGGCGATGGCGTCGATGTGACGCTTCGCGAAAAGGGAGCAACACATGAAGAAGGCACATCTGGCGGCGGCCGCGGTCGCGTTGATCGCGTGTGCACGGTCGACGCCGGCAGCGGCGTTCCCGTTCCTCGCGCAGAGCATGGATGATTGGGCAGGGTGCGACTCCGACTGCAAAGGCGAGTCGAAGCTCAAATACACGGACGACCAGATCAAGCTGTTCAGCAAAGCGATGAAGGACGCCGGGCACTCGCGCTCGGCGTGGTGGCGCAACCAGGACGTGTGGGCGACGGACCTCGTCGAGGACAAGTACGGCGGCGAGGATCACATCTATGCCGACCCCAACACGCTCTACATCTACTCGGGGCACGGCGGCGCGCCGATCCTCGGAGGCAAGCAGCGGTTCGTCGCGCCGTTCTGTCACACCGTCTCGACGACCGTGTCGTCTTGCGAGACGAGATCCTCGTCGATGGTGCTCGGTGAACGAACGGGCTCGTTCGCGAGCTCGCCCGGCAACATTCGCTACATGATCCTCGCGACGTGCCACAGCGTGGACACCAAGCCCAACGAGCAGTGGGGCAACGTCTTCTACCGCGGCGTCGACATGATCTTCGGGTACCGCGGGGTCTCCGCGGACAGCTCGCTCACCGACGAGGTGCCGGAGGACTTCGCGGAGGCTTCGTTCGACGACAACGACCGGTTCAAAGCCGGTTGGTTCTGGGCGATCGAGGATTGGTGGATCGACGACACGGGCTCGCTCGTGACCGCCGGTGTCGACAAGGCACAAGGGCGTGAGCGGCGCGACAAGATGAGGAAGAGCTGGCCTCGTCGAGGCGACGCGGAGCTCCACACGTACCGCACGTGGACATGGCACGAAGGCTGAGCAGCAGGTCCCTCACTCGAACCACGAAGAACGGAGATCCCATGAAGGCAAGAAACCTCCCCAAGCTGCTGCTCCTCCTCGCTACGCCCGTCCTCGCAACGGCGGCGGCGTGCTCCTCCTCGGATGCGCCGACGGAGGAGACCGGGACCGAAGCGACGGCGCTGACGACGATCATGCGCCTCGACACGGTCTCGGAGCTCGGCGCGCAGCGCGGCGCAAATGCGGCGCTCGGTGATGCACCCGCCGAGCTCGCGTACCAACGCGTGAACGACATCCAAGTGAAGAAGCTCTCGAGCGCATCGCTCGGCATCTATCGCCTGGTGCCACCGGACGTGTCGCGCCTCTCTGCGCGCGCCAAGGCGCTCGGCGTGCAATGGACCCCGACGCAGGGCGGCGCCATGGTTCCGGCGACGGACGACGAGAACGCGGTCGGCGGCCCCTTCGTGAAGAAGGACGCCGTCCGCATCATCGGCGCCTTCCAAGGCAGCAAATGGACGCTCCAGTACAACGTGCGTAGCGGCAGCGAACGCTTCTTCGAGCCGGATGTCTTCCACGTCGGCACCGGCGCCGTCGATGCGCAAGACATGTCACCGTTCATCAGCGCGGCGAGCACGTTCGCCAAGCGCGTCCGCCCGGCGAGCGAAACGAGCCCGCTGCATCTCTACAAGACGCGGCTCTACAAGAACGGCGAAGACGCAGACGGCGTCGCGCCGACGGAGGAGGTGTACCAGGTCGCCGTCGCGTTCGGCACGGACGTCGGTGGCGTTCCGGTCATCGGACCTGGCGGGAAGATCTCCGTGCACCTCGCGAAGGGCGCGCGCCCGGTGAGCTACGAATCGTCAATCGACGAAGTGCAGAGCGAACGTGCGCGCGTGCAGCCCGCGCACCTCTTGCCTGCGGCGGACGCCGAGGCGCGCGCGTGGGCAACGCTGGCGGAGAGCGGCCTCGGACCGGCGACGCACACGGTGACGAGCCGGCAGTTCGGCTACATGCGTCGCGGTCGCCAGAGCGTGCAGACGCTGCTCGCTCCGGCATACGCGTTCTTCTTCACGCCGAAGACCCCGAGCGCGAAGAAGCGCATCGAGGTCGTCTCTGCGGTGCTCGACCCCGCGCTTCGCGCGGAGCTCGAGGCAGACGACGCGAAGGAGACGGCGCGTAAGCACCGTGACGATGCGCCGGACGCGCGGCCCGCGCGCTGAACGACGCGCGCCGCGCCCGTGACGTCGATGCGTCCCGCCGAGGAGCCGGTCAGTTCGCCGGTTTCGAGGCGGGACGTTTCGCGTCTTCCGCCGGAGCAGCGCCGTTCTTCGGGGCAGAAGGGATGCGCACGACGGGCTTGCCGTCGGGCGCGAGCTCCTTCGCGTCTTTCCCTGCATCCTTCGCGGATGCGTCCTTGCCCGAGGGCTTGGCGGTCGGCTCGTCGGCCGCCGACGCTGCACCCGCGCGCTTGATCGCGTGCTTCGCGAGGATCATGCCTTCGAGCTTCTCCATCAGCTCGGGGCGCTGCTCGAGGTACGCCTTCGCGTTCTCGCGGCCTTGCCCGATGCGCTCGCTGCCGAACGAGAACCACGCGCCGCTCTTCTCGACGATGCCGAGCTCCGTCGCGAGGTCGATGAGGTCGCCAGAGCGGCTGATCCCGTGGCCGTAGAGGATGTCGAACTCGACCTCGCGAAACGGCGGGGCCATCTTGTTCTTCACGACCTTCACGCGCGTACGGTTGCCGATCGCGACCGGCTCCTTCTTGTCGCTCGAAGCCGCTTCCTTGATCTGGCCGATGCGCCGAATGTCGAGGCGGACGGAGGCGTAGAACTTGAGCGCGTTGCCGCCCGTCGTCGTCTCCGGCGAGCCGAACATCACGCCGATCTTCATGCGGATCTGGTTGATGAAGACGAGGAGGCAGTTCGAGCGCGCGACGGTGCCGGTCAGCTTGCGGAGCGCCTGGCTCATGAGGCGCGCCTGCAGACCGACGTGGCTGTCGCCCATGTCGCCTTCGATTTCCGCCTTCGGGACGAGCGCGGCGACCGAGTCGACGACGACGATATCGACCGCGTTCGAGCGCACGAGCATGTCGGCGATCTCGAGCGCCTGCTCGCCGTAGTCGGGCTGCGAGACGAGCATCTCGTCCGTCTTCACGCCGAGCTTCCGTGCGTAGGCGGGGTCGAGCGCGTGCTCTGCGTCGATGAACGCCGCGACGCCGCCGGCCTTCTGCACCTGCGCGATCGCGTGCAGCGTGAGCGTGGTCTTGCCGCTCGATTCCGGGCCGTAGATCTCGATGATGCGGCCCTTCGGGTAGCCGCCGATGCCGAGCGCGATGTCGAGACCGATCGAGCCGGACGGGACGACCTGGACGTCGTCAGCGAGCGATGCGCCATCCTTGAGGCGCATGATCGAGCCCTTGCCGTATTCCTTCTCGATGCTGGCGAGCGCGAGCTCGATGGCCTTCTGACGGTTCTTGTCGTCCATGGTGCTCCTGCGATGCTCCGGGGATGCGCTCGTTCGCGGCGCTCGGCGTTCGAGACCGCGCCTCACTGCGGCGTGAGGTCGATAGGTATACTGCTTCTTTGTTCAGTTGTCCAGCCGCCGCGCGCGTCCGGGCGTGTTCAGTACCGGGCGGCCCAGGCGTCAAGAGGCAGCGGGGCCGCGGGGGCAGCGCCTCTCAATAGCCCGGCGGATTCGCGTTCACGAACGCGAGCGCATCGCGGTCGTACTTCACGATGTCGGCGGGCGAGCCGCCGGACGACTCGAGGATCTCCATCGTTCGCGTATCGACGAGGATGTCCCAAGGCATGACCGTACCGTCGATGCCGAGGCTGCTCATGCGGCGCGCGCGCACGTCGATGGCCGTCGAGATCGTGCTCGCGTGCCGGTCGACCCAGCCGTCGACCTCGCCGAGGCTCGGGCCGATCTGGACCGCATTGCCGCTCACGACGACTTCGAGGAACACGACGCCCTCCGCGTTGAGCTGCTCTTTCGCGCGCACCGTCGCTTCGAGCTCCGCGGAGCAGTACGTGCACCACGTCGCCGCGACCTGGACGTGCAGCACCTTGTGGCGCTTCTGGTCCGGGTCGTAGAAGTCGGCCATCGAGATCGTCTGCAGCCCGGCGTCGCGTCGTCCGTCGACGTAGCCGCGGAACGCGAAGTTCGGGAAACGGTCGCCGGGGCGCTGTCGCGTTCGCTCCGCTCCACCGTGGTGATCCGCGGGGTACGGCAGGCCATCCGGGTTCGTCGCGGCCGGCGTGATCTCGGGATCGACGAAGTCGGGCTCGCGTTCCGCCTTCGAGGCGCAGCTCGCAGCGAGAATCGCGACCAGCGCGAGAGAAGGAAGGCGCGGCAGGAACGGCATCGAGGGGCACCCACATTTTGGCACCGACCGCGGGGCGGCGCATCTACGATGCACGTCGTGGTCGACGTCGCCTCGCGCGCGCTGCGGACCGAGCTACCGCCGTGCTGTCGTGGGTGTGAGCTCTACGATGCGGAAGCCGGAGCGTGCCTCTTGCTCGCGCATCCCACGGCCGAGAACCGCCGCCACCTCCTCACGATGCCTTGCCGCGTCGAAGAGCTGCTCGTGCGGCGCTTCCGCTCGCACGGTCCCGACGTCGCGCGGGACGCTCTGGTCGACTGGCTCGATCCGGAGTGGGACGCGTCGGCGCTGCGAACGTCCTTCGGGAGCGCGCCGGTCGATGCGCGTCTCTGGCTGACGTCTTGGCCCTACCTCTATCTCGGACGGAACGCCGTCCGTCGCCGCTTTCGGGATTCGCGCGAGCAGCCGTGGTCGGAGCCGCCGCCGGCGAGCGGGGAGGACGCCGTCGACCCGACGCTGCCGGGGCGTGTGCTCGCCGCGCTCGAAGGCGTGCGCCGGATCGACGCGCTCGGCTATGCGCTGCTCGTCGAGCTCATGCGCGGTGAGTTCGTGCCGGCGGCGTGGCGCGCATCGCTCGGGGTGAGCGATGCGACGGTCACCGATCGGAAGTACCTCGCCGTGTACCGCTACTCCGTTCTTTTCTTCGATGTGCTCGGGGAGCTCGAGGACGCCGCGCGCGCCGCGCTCGTCGCACGTCGATTTGCGCCCGGCGACCCGAGCGACGCAGAGGCGCTCGGCGTCGTGCGCGGCGCGCTGGGCGACGCGTCGCTGACGCTTTCCGACATGAAGAACCTCTACCGCGCGGGAGCGACGTCTTCGCTCCAGGTCCTTGCGCGAAGCGACGCGCTGGGGGAGGAATCCATGAGGCGATTCGACGGCGCGTTCCGCCGCGTCCTCCGGATTGCGGAGCCCCAGCGATGAGTGACGACGCGCAGCTCCTGGAATGGCTCGGCGAGCACCGCTCCGCGCTTCCCGCGGCGGACCCGTCGGAGCATCCGGACGTGGAGACGCTCGCGCGCCACGCGGCGGGTCAGCTCCGCGGGCACGCCGGACGCGCCGTGACCGAGCACCTCCTCGCGTGTGACGACGGAAGGTGCGTTGCGTTCGTACGCGCGGCAGCGGAAGACCTCGAGGGGGTCGCGGGACAGCTCTATCCCGAGCGCGACGAGGGCGACGACGGACGCGGTCGCGACGCGGTGCGTGCGCGCACGTTCTTGTGCAAGGAAGGTTTGTGGCAGGCGTTCGAGGAGATCTCGCGCGAACGCGGCGTCCGGATGGACGCGCTCCTCGATGAAGCGATGGAGGCCTACGCGCGGCACCGCGCATCGCGTTCGGCGTCGCAGCCCGCTCTCCGCACGTCGGCGCCGCCGAGCGGCCCGGTGTCGAGCGAGATTCCACCGCACGACTACTCCGTCGCGGACGGCTCCGACGACCTCGCGCGCACCGCGGCGCGACCGCACACGAGCCCGTTCGATGCGTCGACGATGGAGGCGCCCTCGCTTCGTCGCATGGCGCCTGCGCCTGCGCCTGCGCCTGCGCCTGCGCCTGCGCGCGCGTTGCAGCGGCCGTTCACGCAGCCGCTCGGTCACGCGGTGCCGCCTCCGCCTCCGCCGGGAGCCGCGCGCGCGAGCCGGTCGGGGAACTTGCCGGTGCCGCCTCCGCCGCCCTCGTCGCGGTCGGCGCTGCCGGCGCCGCCGAGCGCGCCGGGCGCGGCGGCGCCTCGGTCGATCCCTCCGCCGTTGCCTTCGGCGCCGGCGGTGATCGCGGCGACGTTCGCCGTGGGTCGCCATGCGCCCGCGCCGAGGCTGACGCTCACGTACGCGGGCGTCGTCACGAACGTCGAAGGGGACCGCGTGGTCCTCGGGCGCTCGAAGACGGCGGCGCAGGTGGTGATCGACGACGCGAACGTTTCACGTCAGCACGCCGCGATCGAGCGCGTGGCCGACGGCTGGTACGTGGTGGATCTCGGGTCGACGAACGGCGTCTACGTGGGCGGCGTGAAGGTCACGCGCCAGCGTCTCGTCGACGGCGACGTGATCGAGATCACGACGCACCAGATCCACTGCACGCTTCGGTGAGCGGAGCGGCCGTGGAGTCGGCGCGGGGCGCTCAGGGGCAGACTGCGAACGGCTCGGCGTAGTTCTGGTAGCGCACGCGGAACGTGCCGCCGCCTTCCGGGCGGAGCTCGACGCCGTTCACCGTGACGTAGAACTCGAGGCTCGACTCGACGTAGGTCGGGCCCGCCGTCGTGACACGCGTGAGCGGAGGGCACTCGGCCGGGTTCGTGATCGTGACGATGCCCGGAATGGGATCGAGGGCGCGGAGGTCGATGCCGTAGCGCGCGTTGTTTCCGACGCGGCGGTCGAACGAGACGTACGAGCTCTTGAAGGCTCCCGCGCCGCCGACGCGCGTGTGGATCTTCACGTCGAGCTTCTTCCAGAGATCCGGATTGTCGAATGTGGTGACGCCGTCCTTCCAGACCTCGAAGTACACGCCGCGGATTGCGGCGCGCTGGCGTGCCCACGTGTCGTAGGTGATCGGGCCGGTGACGGCGCGCATGTCCGCATCGCACGGACCGTTGCAGGTCTGACGCGAGATGACGGAGCGCACGTTGCCGATCCAACCCGGGTCGGTCGGGGCGCCCTTGACCTGGAAGTGGTAGTTGGCGCCGAAGTTCGAGTCGTACGCGTTGCAGCCCCAGATGCTGTTGTTCTGGAACCAGACCTGGAGGTCGCCCGCAGCGTCGAGCTCGAGGACGGGACCGTTCGAGCCGTTCGAGGGCGAGAAGCCGCCGGCCTCGAAGCTGCGAACGGGGCCGGAACCGATGCGCCAGTAGCCGGTGATCGTCCACGCCGGACGACCGTTCTGCTCGCCGCGGCAGGCGGTCAGACGATTCGCGTCGTACGCGATGCGGACCTTCTTGCCGCGCTCGAGACGGCCCTCGAGGACCTCCTCGTAGTCGCCGCGGAACGTGATCGTTCCCGCCTCGCCGAGGGCCGCTTCGCTCGTCCCGAGCTCCGGCTCTTCGGCGGTCGGCGCGGCACAGCCCGCGAGCGACGCGAGGGAGAGGGCGGTCACGCCGACGAACATCAACGAGAGCTTCAAGGAAGAGCCGTCACTCATGGCGGAGTGACTAGCGCCGTTATCCTACCTGTCAAGCAAGGTTCGGCTCGCGACGTTCGTGGTAAGGCCTCCGCATGGCCCTGCGCATGCCGTTTCGCTCGATCCAGCGCGTCTACTTCGACGACCTCGACGCGCTGAACATCCTGCACAACATGCGCTTCCTGCTCTTCACGGAGCGCGCGCGAGGCGAGCTTTTCAACGCGCTCGGCTTCCGGTGGGAAGACGACTTCGCAGCCAACCCGGACAAGTACCACGTCGTCGCAGAGCACCAGATCAAGTACCTGGCGCCGGTCCGCGGCGAGGGCGAGCTGTCCGTGGAGCTCCAACCGACGCATCTCGGCACGTCGAGCCTGGTCCTCGCCGCCCGGGTTCGTTCCCTCCACGGCGACGTCGTGCACGCCGAATCCACCACCCGCCTGGTCCGTCTCGACCCGGCAACCCAACGGCCGTGCGCATGGAGCGACCGCTTCCGCGCGGCCTTCCGCCCCCTCGCAGCGGCGAAGGCGGGCGCGTGAGCGGGAGCGGCGGCGGGGTCGCCGGGCGCGCCGGGGTTCCTGTCGGGGGCGGGGTCGCCGGGCGCGCCGGGGTTCCTGTCGGGGGCGCCGGGGTTCCTGTCCGGAGCGCCGTCGGGAGCGCCGGGGTTCCTGTCAGGCTGCTGGCGTTGATCGCGCTAAGCGCCCTTGGTTGCGAGGGAAACAAGGGCGCACCTACGGGCGCCGCGAGCCAGGCGACGGCGCCGTCGCCAGCCGCAGCGGCGAGCGCCATTCTCGCGGCGGACGCGGGGTTGCTCGAATCGAGCGATCCGCCGGCGCCGCCCGGGGACCTCAAGGCGGACGTGGACCGCTTCGTCAACGTCGAAACATGCGTGCGGGAGCGCGCCGCGCTGGACCCGCTGGTCGCGGACGCCATCCGCGCGATTGGCTATGACACGCTCCTGCGCGACGCGTGCCGCCTGCTCGAAGCCACGAAGGACAAGAAGCCGGAGAGCTGCGACAAGCTCGATTCGAGCGCCCTCCGCGCGCGGTGCCACGCGATGGTCGCGATGGTCGCGCAGACGCCGGATGCCTGCCCGCTGCAGTTCGAAGGCGTCCCTACGCGCGGCCGGCATGCGACGTGTCTGGCCGTGGCCGGCCGCGACCCGCGCCTTTGCGCGGCGGAAGCCCGTGCCGCCGCGCGAGCGACATGCGAGGCGCTCGCCACACGTGACGACGCGAAGTGCGATGGCTTGATGCCGGCGGACCGCCCCTCGTGCAAACGGGAGGTGACGCGGTGGAAGGCCCTCCTCGCCGCGCCGCTCGACGGCCTCGCAAAGCTCCCGCAACCCCGGGGTAAACTGGTCGTGAGAGGCGACTCCGGGACATCCGATCCAGGAACCCCGGAGGCCGATCTGTCGTCGGAGGTTGCGCGCGGAGCCGTGGTCGTCACGTCGCGGGACCGGGCGCGCGTGGAGCTGGGGATGGTCGGCGAGAGTGAGACGTCGCGTATCGCGCCGTCCCCGAACCGACGGCCACGGTTCGGGATTGCGGTGCTGTTCGAGCCGGGCGCGACGAGCAAGGACGCGCCGAAGCCGGTCCTCGAGCGGGTGGAGCTCGAAGTGCCCGGCGAGGCGACCCTCGTCCATCCGGCCGCGAAGTGCGAATGTCGGCTCACGAACGCGCGCGTCGAGCGGACGCGCGGCGGAGAGGTTGCGCTCGCGCTGGTCGGCACGATGGGGCTCGGCGGCCGGAGCTATCGGATCGACGTCGATCTCGCAACGTACGTGCGCGACGTCGTCAGCGAACAGGCCGGTAGCGGCGGCCGCGTGCTGCCGCCCGTTCACCCGGCCATCGGACTTGCCGGCCTGAGTGGCACTGCAGGCGCGGACGCCGGCAGCGCGACGCCGCGGCCGATGTTCACGGTAGACGCCGGCACGCGCTGACGGACAACGGGCGCGTGCGACCGAGCCGCCGACGAATCCTTCTTCGCCGCGCTCCGACGGCGCGCTGCTCCGCGGCTCAGACGCCGATGAAGAGGCGGTGCGCGAAGTTGCGTTCGAGGCGCGCGCGAAGGACCTTGTCGGCCGCGAGCTCGATGTCGTACTCGATTCGCTTGAACTCGAATCGGCGCTTGTCGGTGTCGAACACGGTGAAGCTCGCGCGGTTGTCGAAGTCGCGAGGCTGACCGACGGAGCCGACCGACACGATGTACTTCTTGTCGGGCGCGAGCTCGAAATCGACCGCCGGCATCTCTTCGACGCTGTTCTTCGTCAGCGCGAACACCTTGCAGAGGTGTGAGTGGCCGATGAGCGTGATGTGCCCGAGCTTGTCCCAGAGCGGGAGGCATTCGCGCGCCTGCTCGGGCGCGAAGATGTACTCAAACTCTTCGAGGCGCACGGGCGAGCCGTGACAGAGGAGCACGTCAGCGTCTTCGAGCTTGTGCTGGTAAGGTAGCGACTTCAGCCACGACATGTTCTCGGGCGAGATCATCGCGGCGTGGACGTCGAGCGCGTGCCGCGCAGCCTCGTAGTAGTACGAGTAATCCATGCGCCCGCTGACGGCCGCATCGTGGTTGCCGAGGATCGTCACCTTCGCGAGCTCGCGGACTAGGTCCGCGCACTCGTTGGGCGATCCGCCGTACCCGACGGTGTCGCCGAGACAGTAGTAGACGTCGATACTTTCCTTGCCGAAGGCCTCCAGCACGGCGCTGAGCGCCTCGAGGTTCGCATGGATGTCGCTGAAGACCCCGATCCGCATGGAACTCTTAGGCTAGGCGGCATCCATGGAAGACGGAAGGGATATATAGAGGGACCGATGAGTGACCCTCCGAAGAAGGGCGACAGCCCGAAGCCGCATGCCAACGGCGCGCTGAACGGAGCCGCGAACGGAGCCGGCCACCACGAGCACGACCACATGGCCGAGGACGAGCTCGCCGACGCCGACGAGGCGCAGGGGGAGGAACCCCGGGAGGCCCAAGACGAGCCGCTCGCCCCTACCCCGCCGGCCGTCGCGGAGCTCGTTGCGGCGTGCATGCGCTTCGTTGCGAGCACGTACAAGGTCGCGCTGGACGGAACCCCGGAGACCCTGAGCCTCGTCGACCAGTACGTGCGTGAGGCGCGAAAAGCCTACGTTGAACGCCCGGAGAGCCTCGAGGTCGTCGCGCCCGCGATCGGTGCGTATCTCGGCGAGGTCATGCGGCAGGAGTTCGCCGCCGAGTGGTTCGCCGAAGGCTCCCACGAAGCGTGGCGGCTCTACTTTCACCACGTCTTTTTGTCGTTCAACCCCATCGGCATCGCGCGCGAGGCAATCACGATGGAGGAGGCGGGCGGCTGGCACGCTCACCTCGCGCTCGACCCCGCCGAGCGCGAGCTCATCGACGAGCGCCTCGCCGCGATGCCGCCGGTGGAAGAGGAGGAGTACTACCTCCCGACGACGCGCTTCGATGTCCTCACGGTCGTCGTCGAAACCCTGCGCGCGCACGCCGAGCAGTCCGGCACCGGTGACGTCCGCTTCACGCGCGAAGACTACGACTGACTGCCCCCGCCGCGCCCGTCGCTTGAGAGGAGCCCGGCCCGCTCGCTGCGGCCGGTGCGTTTCGACGGGGGGGGGTTGACAGGAACCCCGGCGCGCTCGATGCCGCAGGAATGGCGGCGATCGCACCACGCGCTACTCAGCGCGCTAAGCCGCCGTTCGCGCGAGAGCGTCAGTCGTGACGCTCGGTGAGCGCTTCGACCGGGATGGAGATCGTCGACCCGCACGGGCACGTGCGCAGGTCGAGCGTGAGGTCGTCGACACACCAACGTCCGGCAGAGTGGAGGTCGAGCCACTCCGCGCGGCCGAACGACAGCCCGCACGCGCAGTGCTTAGGCCACGTCGTGTTCAATGCATCGTCAGTCATCAAGCGCTCGTCGCGACCGACACCACGCGTCTATCGCGCCTAGCCCGTCGACACAACTCTCGGCGTCTTACGTGTTCGCAGCGCGCTGCCCCGCGCGGCGCTACGGAGCGAGCAATCGCGTCTTCTTCACAACCGCGGTGGCGGGGAGCGCTTCGCGCGCAGCACCGTGGAACAGCATCCTGTACGTCCCCGGCGGAAACATCACCGTCGTGTCGCCCGCCTCCCACGCGAGTCGAGCATCTCGATACGCCCGGCGGAACGCGAGTAGCGCAGCGAGGAGGTGGCGCCGAAGCTCGGGATTCCGGCACGCGAGAACCGGCCGCAGCCCGTCGTCACTCGCGTCCTCGGTCGTTGCGCGGTCGGTGCACTGCGCCGCCAATACCGCGCGGCGGCCGACGACCGGCATCTGCTTCTCCGCTCGTTCGCGACGCGCATCATCCTCTTGGAGCTTCATCTCTTTCCGCAGCAGGTCGGCCCATTCCTGGGCACTGAGATCTTCGAACCCCTTTGGGCGTTCGACGCGGAGCGTGACCTGCTCGGGCATCGGTCCGTCCGAGCGGAAGAACGCCGGGCGCTTCACGACAACTGCTTCGCCGGTGAGGTTCTGGCGGAGCGACGAAGCGCCGGGCCAGTCTTCGGCGCGTTCGACGAGGTGCGCGGCGACCGGATTCGCGAGCGTGTAGAGGAGCTTTGCGAGGACGTCCTCGGGAAGCGCGCAGCGAACAACGCAGACTTGTTCGCTGGACCAGAAGTTCTCACGCCGTCCCCAGTGAGCGTTGAGTGCCTTCGCGATCATCTTGTGCAGGTGAGCGAGAAACTCCGGCAGCCGCCCGTCGTTGTCGCGGACGAGCAGGTGGTGGTGATTGCTCATCGGCAGCCATCCGCACAAGGAGATGTTGAAGCGCTCCGCTGCTTCGCCAAGGCAGTACAGGTAGACCTGATTGACGTGCTCGGACGGTACGAGCAGGAACTGCCGCTGCGTGCACCGCCGCGTCACGAAGTAGTACTCGCCCGCGAACACCTGCCTCGGAGCCGTCATCGGGCGCTCGTTCGGCCACCGCGCGCGCGAGTTGTCTGTTTTGCACGGGGGCGTCACGCGCCGGGACAGTCGGCAGGAACCCCGGCGCGGTCGACGCCCGGCGCGGTCGATGCCCGATGCCCCCGTCCGGGGGGCTTGGCGCACGCCTATTTCCCCGCGTCGGCGGCGCCGAGATGGGTGGTGCCGGGGATGGGTTGAGTTGAGCCTGGCTCGAAGGATTCGCCGAGGAAGGTGCGCCACTGGAGGGTGTAGCGGCCTCGGAGGAAGCCATGCAGCGTGTCGCGGGCGCCTGGCGCGGCCCATGCCACTGGGATTCCGTCGATATGGACTACGCGGAGTTGGTCGGTTGCGTTGGCGATGACCAGGCCCTCCGTCGGGCCGGTTCCGCCGCCAGGCGGGGGGGTGGCGGGGTCGCCGGGGTTCGTGCGGAAAGCCGCAAATTCCGGCGGGGTGAGCGTCGGGGTGACGCCGGAGACGGGGAAGGGCGCGCTCGCGAAGGAGGCGGTGGGGGGCGGGACGAGGAGTGGCGTCGTGGGCATGTCCGCCTTCTTGAGGACGCCGGTGAGCTCGAAGCCGAGGGAACCCCGGCCCGTCCAGCGGAGGTCGGCGCGGACGGGAAGCTCGTCCGTGGTGCAGACCGCGGTCGACGGCGGCGCGTTCATCAAGTCGAGGAGGACGCGACAGAGGAGCACGCCTCCGTCGCCGAGGTCGGCGAGGCGGCCCACCTCGAACGTCGCCTTCGCCGCGCGCGTCGAGACGTCGACGCGCCGCGTGCGGATGCCAATTCGCTTCCCGGCTTCCTCTCGGGCACTCACGTCGGCGGGGGTGATGGGGGCGACGTCGAAACGACGCTCGCCGATCAGCGCGCGCAGGGCACCCGGCGCGAGCGGCCGATACGTCGCGCCGCCCGGCCAGACCACCACGTGCCCGTAGCGGTCCACCCGCGAACGCAGCTCGGTCTCTTCCGGCAGCACCCATCCGCTCCCGAGCAGCGCAACGCGCATGCGCGACGTGCCGAGGTCGATCGCGAGACGGAGCTCCGTCTTTTTCCGTGCCGCTTCGAGGCCGGCGTTGCTGACCTCCGGCGCGCGCGGCGGAGCGACGACGTCGCCGGGCCGCAGCACCGCCGAAAGCGTGTACCCGCTCGCGCTCTCCCGCGAGAGCACGTCGGGCGGCAAAGGCACGTCACCACGAAGCGGCACCGGCGGAGGTCCGCTGTCCGGTGACGCCGGCGGCGTGTTCGCGCTCGGTACTGTCGTCGTCCCGACCGCGAGCGGGGCGGGCACCGCGCTGGCTTGCGGGCTCGCCGGCGGCGCATCGGGCGAATCGGTCGTCGGCCGCGGGTTGCACGCAGCCGCGAGCCCGACGACGACCGCCAACGCCGCCGCCAACGCCGCGATGCTCGCGCGCCCGTGCACGCGCGTCACCGCATGAGGAAGTCGCCGACGACCTTCACCCGCCGATCGAGAGGAGGCGCGCCCGGCAGGTGCTGCGTATCGATGAAGACGACGTCCGCCTCCGGCGTCATCTCGACGAAGGCGTTGCAGTTGCCCGGCTCGTTGTCGAACGCAGCGACGACGTTCCCGACGCGCCGAAGCTTCGGCCCCTCTGCGCGCTTGAACTCCTCGTCCGGGATGCGCGCGTCCGGCTTGCAGACGAGCTCCGTTCCGACGATGCCGATCGGAAAGCCCAGATCGCGCAGGCTCTGGAACGAGCCGATTCCCATCAACGGGAGGTCGCGCCCGGTGAAGTACACGAGCACGGCGCCCGCCTCGTAGCAGGCGCGCGCGAACTCCACCGCGCCGGCGATCGCGACGTCGTGCTTCAGGTAATGGTCGGAGAAGAAGCGCTCGCGCCAGAACGACTCCGCGCGCGTCACCAGCTCGGGATGCTCGACGCCGAGCTTCTTCAGCGTATCGGCGAGCAGGTACGCGAGCTCCTCGGCTTCCGCCTTCGCCAGTGTGCTCGCGGACTCGTGGGCCTCGCTATGGAGCTCGGTCGCGAGCTCCTGCAGAATCGCCAGCGTACGCGGGCGATTGTCCATGAGCGTCCCGTCGAGGTCGAAGACGACGACAGGGCTGGGCTGCCCCGGAGTCGCCCGACATCGCGAAACGATGCGCGTCATGAGGGCATGCTGGTCGGCGGCGGGGAGGCGCGTGAACGCGGAAGCCATGGGAAAGGGCGCTCGGTAGCACAGCGGCGGAAGGCGAGGAAGCAGAGGTCGCGCAGACGACGCGTCGTCGTGCTGCGTCACTTGCCGCGCTACTTCGGTGGCGGAGGATCTTCGTCGTCGGTCGACGCGCGTGCGCCCGCGAGCGCCGCCTGCCGCAACGCCGCCGCGCGGGGGCTCACGCGCGCCGGGGGACCGACGTAGCGCATCGCTTCGCGCGGCAGGCGCACGAGCGCGCGCGACTGCAGCATCTCTCCCTCGAACGCGTGCGCAACGAAGGACGACTGGAACATCACGGCGACGACTGCACCCGCCACCGCCGGCGACAAACCGAGGTCGAGCAGCGCCGCCGCCGAAGCGCCGAAGGCGTTTGCTCCGCCGCGCTTCTCCTTCGCTGCGGCTTCCCACAGCCGCGTGACGAGCCGCCAGTATCGAAGCGACGTCCGGCCTCGCCGCTCGAGACGCGCGCGCATCGCGACGACGCGTTCATCGACCGGACGCCCCTGGAAACCGAGGCTGCGCAGATCGCGCCCGCTTCGGAGCAACGCGACGAGCACGTCGTCGCCCCCTGCCCCTCGGGCCCCGCCTTCACGCGCGACCGCCTCGACCGAACCGCCGCCATCCCGCGCCGCGCCGGCCGCAGCGGCTCCGTCCGCGGCATCGCACGCGACCGCGAGCTCGACGAGAAGGTTCGCCGCGTCCTCGACGGTCCTCGCTCCAATGGCGTGACTGCCAGCGACGGCGCAGCCTGCCACGAGCCCCGTCGCGAAGTCGCCGTGCGATGCCGCGACGCGCGCGAGCTTGAGCGGCCACACGCGCGGCTCCGGGACATGCATGCACAATGCAATTTCATCGAGGGTGGCGGCTTCTTCGGGGCCGAGCATCGTTCCCGTGACGCCGTACACCACGAGCGCGAGGAACCCCGTCCCGTCGAAGCTCCGATAGAGCCGACGCCCGAAGTGCTCGAAGTCGCCATAATCGGCCCACCCGACGCGCGTGACGACGACCGCGTCGCCGCCCGCGCCAGCGTCCGCGCCGCCCGCGCCGGCGCCCCGCGCGCCCTCACCCACGCTCGCCTCCCGCTCCCGCCCCCTCTTCATCCCCCACGTACTGGAACGTCGGCGTGGTCGTCGGGTACCGCCAGAACTCGGCTGCGCCCCGTGGCAGCGCTTCGGCCACCACGCACGGCACGCGCGCGATCGTCGCGGCCGCCGTGAGCTGCGCCGCGGACGACAGCCCGCATGCGTGCAGAACCGCGAGCAGCGCGACGTCGCGCCTCGGCCCGCGCTTCAACAGCGGCACGTCGACGAGCGGTTCCACACGCAACCGAAGCCGCTCGACCCACGCGCGCTCGCCCGCATCGGCCGCGCAGAGATCCTCCGGAAGCGCCGCGGACGCATCACGCGCGGAGGCGAGCACCGCCTCGATTCCGCGAAGAACCGCGTCGGCCGTCACGGCAGAGGCGGTGGCGAGGAGCCCGGCGGGGGTCGCACCACAGAATGCCGCGAGCACGCCCGCATGCGTCTCCGCGTTGCGCACGCTCGACGGCAACGCCATCACGAGCGCGATCTCGAAGGCCCGCGCACGCGCCTCGTCGGGCAGCTCTCCGGTGAGCGCGAGAAACACGACGTCGCTGAACCGATGATGCATGGCGAGGTCGTCGTCGACGTCGTAGCCGAAGAGCCTCGGCGCCTCGTCTCCATCGACGGCATGCGCCTCCAGCGCATCCGGCCAAGGCGCCGCCTCGAGTGGACCGCGACGCGCGCTCACGGCTCGACGAACCCCGCGATCGACTTCGCGCGATCACCGAGCGGCGGAGCGATCGCTCCGTCGACGCGCACCTCGATGAGCGACGGTCCCGCATGCAGTAGAGCCTCCGCGAGCGCCGTCTGGATCTGCCCCGGCGAGTCCACGATCCACGCGGCGAGCCCCATCGCGCGCGCGATCGCGGCGACCTCCAGAGGGCGCTTGTACCTCACGGATGCGAGCGGCTGCCGCGTGCCCACGAGCTTGCTGCCGTGCCACGTGATGCCGTGCATGTTGTTGTTCTCGACGATCCAGATGACCGGGATGCCGTATTCGGCGGCGGTTACGAGCTCCATGCCGTTCATCGTGAAACACGCGTCGCCGATGATCGCGATGACGTGGCGGCCCTTCGCGGCGAGCGCGGCACCGATCGGCGCGACGGTCCCGTGCCCCATCGAGCCGAAGCCGAGGTTCAGCACGAACTTCTGCCCCTCGCCGATCGTCAGATAGTGGATGTTCGACAGCATGTGCCCGCCGATGTCGGAGAACACGACGCTGTCACGCGGGATCACGCTCTCGAGATCACGCCGCCAGCGCTGAGGCGTGAGCGGCACTTGCTCGGAGTCGCGGAGCTCCGGCTGCGAGTACGTGCGCACCGGCGCGGGAGCTTCGTTCCAGGTCGACGCAGGCTTGCCACCTTCGCGCATGAGGCGATGCAGGTGGTAGACGATCTCGACGAGCACGGTCTGCGCGTCGCCGACGAGCGCGAGGTCGACCGGGTAGTTGCGGCCGATGCGGTCGGCATCGATGTCGACCTGCATGAAGGTGCGGTTCTTTCGCAGCGCCGGCGCCCAGTTCAGCGTCGCCGTCTCGTTCAGCGACGTGCCGATCGTGAGAAGGACGTCCACGTCCGGTCCGAGCAGCGCGTCGCGCGCAGCGGCGTGCCCCGCGAAACCCATGACCCCGAGGCTCAGCGCATGATCTTCCGGGAAGAGCCCCTTGCCACGCGGCGTCGTCGCGACGCGCGCAGGCAGCAGCTCGGCGAGAGCGCGAACGTGATCTTCCGCGCCCGCGATCCCGACTCCGGAGCCGACGAACAGCGCGGGCCGCTTCGCATTGAGGAGCGCCGTGGCCGCGCGTTGCACGGCCACACGATCGAAGATGCGCGTATCGGGTCGGTACGTCTTCGGATCGAACCACGCTTCTTCGAGCGGCCGCTCCCAGAGATCGACCGGCACGTTCAGGTGCACCGGCCCGGGGCGGCCCGTGAGCGCGTAGCGCAGCGCGCGACGGAGGTGCTGCGCCATGCTCTCCGGCGAGGTGACCATCGCCGAGTACTTCGTCACCGGACGGAACATCGCCACGATGTCCATGTCCTCGCGCGACGTCTCCTGCGCGGCGCCTTTGCCGAGCGCGTGGCTCGCCGCCTGGCCGGTCACGACGAGCATCGGAACGCCGTCCGCGAACGCGCACGCGACGCCTGTGATCATGTTCGTTGCGCCAGGGCCGGCGGTACCGCCGCAGACGGACAGCTTGCGGCTCACGCGCGCGTAGCCGTCGGCCATGAACGCGGCGCCTTCTTCGTGCTTCGTGACGACGAGGTCGATGTCGGGGTCGCGCTCGATGACCTCGAAGAACGGATGAAGCAGCCCTCCGGGGATCCCGAACACGACGCTCACGCCTTCCGCCTTCAAGTACCGGAGGAAGACGTCGATCACGCGCGGCGCGGCCGTGCGCGTGGGCACCGGCTTCGCCGGGGGCACGGACATGCTCATGCGTTCTCCATCTGCTTACGAATCGTGACCACGCGACCGATGATCGCCTCGAGGTTGTCGTCCCCGGGGCTCGGACGACGCGCCTCCGGTGGTGACGCAGGGAAGTGCGCCCAGAACGTCGTGCCCGCGCCCGGCTTGCTCATCACGTGCATGCGGCCGCCGATTTGCCCGAGCAGACGCACCACGCTGGAGAGCCCGATGCCGTAGCTGTTCGGACCCGAAGGCTCGCTCGCCGGCCGCGGGCGGAAGATGCGCGGAAGGTTCTCGGGAGTGATGCCGTGTCCGGTGTCGGAGAGCTTCAACGTCAAGAAGTGCTCCGCGCTCGATTCGGGCGCTACTCCTGCGGCAGGCGTCCCGCTGATCTCGAGGAGGATGCTCCCGCGATCGGTGTACTTCGCAGCATTCGTCAACATGTTGTCGACGACGCGGTCGAACACGAGATGGTCGATGACGATCGACTCCGGAGCCTCGCGCGTGGTGAAGACGCTCGCCTTGATGTCGCGCCCGTGGACGAGCGCCTTCAGGCGGCGGCGGAAGACCTCCGCGAGCGGTGCGACGGCGAGCGGCTTCGGCGTGAGCTTCACGAAGCCGGTCTCGGCCGTCGCGACCTCCATGAGCTTCGAGAGCATCGACTCGATCTGGCCGGCGGCCATCTCGACGTCGCGCAGAGCCTCGCCCTCCTCGCCGTCCTTGATGCGCTCGCGGAGGAACTGCGCGTTGCCGCGCACGACGAAGAGCGGGTTCCGGAGATCGTGCGAGAAGCCACGGATGGTCGAGACGCGCGACTGCTGGAGACCATCGAGACCCTCGACGATCTTCTCGAGAGTGGCGGTGCGCTCGTTGACCTGACCTTCCATGAGGCGCGCCCACTCGCGCTGACGCTGGTTCAACGCCACGATTTCCGAACGCGCCTCGGCTTCGTCTTGCCCGAGCTGCCGGAGGACCTGGTTCACCTCCTCGGCAAACTTCACGTTGGCGCGGCTCGCGCGACGGAGCTCGATTACGTACCCGAGGAGACCGCCGAGCATCGGCAACGTGAGCGGCGCGAGCCATGCCGCATGGGCCTGGGCAAAGGCGAACGCGCCGAGACCGCCGGCGACGAGCCCGAGGAGGATCGGATAGCGACGGCTTCGATCGAACCACCGCAGGCGGTACTCGCAGTATGGGTCGCCGTGCGCGACGCAGCCGTGCTCTTCGAGCCGGGCGCGCGGCATGTTCCACATCGTGGGCCCGAAGACCCACGCCGCGTGCCGTGAGAGGCACATCAGGCGCGATTCGGCGGCGAGGTCCGAGTAGTAGCGGACGACGAACTCGCTGCGCTCCGACTTCACGACCTCGAAGCGGCTCACGCGCGTGAGCACCTTCGACATCTTCGCTGCGGCCTCGAAGAACTGCTGCTCGGACAGCGCCCACACCATGTGGCGCACCGCGCCCATGCTCTCCTCGAAGCGGTAGCCGCACGCTTCGACGAACTCGTCGTCGTCTTTGACGAGGGGACGCGCTTCGTAGAGGAAGCGGTTCACCTGCGCGTAGCTCGTCCAACGCGTGGAGGCGTCGAAGTCGGTCGCCGACCAGCCGACGTGCTGCGCGAGCTCCTCGAGCTTCGCCGTGCCGTGCTTGTCCTCGATCCATCGGGCCAGCGGCCAAAGGATCTTCAGGTTCAGCTCGGCCTGCGCGTCCTCGGCGACCGCGTTGGAAGATGTCTCGATGAGTTCGGCCATACTTGCTGCGCACCGGACCAGAGCGAGTCGCGGCGAGGCGTGACGGACTCGCGATCATAGCCGGCGCGACTCGGCCCGGTAGTGCGCGTAACAACGATGTGCCGAGTGCCGCGAGCGTTGCGCGCGCTGGCATACCCCCTAGGGGGGTTGCGGGTCCGCACCGTACGTGGAAGCTCGCTGCGACGCCGGCGCTCCATGGGCTCGCCTGCGCTCGGGCTCGCGGCACTGCCACGACCAGCGGCAGTGTGCTACGTCACGCGCGCACATGTCTGCGCGCGACCACTACGAGGTCCTCGGCATTTCGAAGGGCGCGACTCCGGAGGAGATCAAGGCCGCCTTCCGCAAGCTCGCGGCGCAGCATCATCCCGATCGCAATCCGGACGATCCGCGCGCGGCGGCTCGCTTCAAGGAGCTGAACGCAGCGTACCAGGTCCTGAGCGATCCGCAGCGCCGCTCGATGTACGACCGCTTCGGCCATCGCGCCGAGGAGCCGGGCTCGCCGTTCGCGAGCAGCGGGCCGTTCGCCGGCGGCGTCGTCGACTTCAGCGACATCGCCGTCGACGGCATCCTCGGTGACCTCCTCGGCGTCTTCGGCGTCGGACGCGGCGACAAGGGGCACCTGAAACGCGATCTCGAGATCACCTTCGAGGAGTCCGCGTTCGGAACGACGAAGACGATGCGCTACGACCGCATCGTCTCGTGCGGTGACTGCCGCGGATCGGGCTCCGCACCCGGCTCCTCACCGGATACGTGCGGCGCGTGCAACGGCCGCGGCCGCGTGCGCTTCCAGCAAGGGATTCTGCCGATCGCCGTCGAGCGCGTGTGCCAGCGCTGCAAAGGCCGGGGCACCGTCGTCGTGAACGCCTGCGACACGTGCAAGGGCAGCGGCCTCATCACGAGCGAGAACACGGTGGAGGTGACCATCCCCCCCGGTGTCGAGCACGGCGCGTCGCGCGTCGTGACGGGCGCGGGCAACCGACCGCGCGCGGACAAGCCGGCCGGCGATCTCGAGCTCGAGATCCGGGTCGCGCCGCATCCCTTCTTCCGGCGCGCGGGCGACGACGTCATCTGCAGCGTGCCGCTCGCCTTCACGCAGGCCGCGCTCGGCGCAGAGGTCGTCGTGCCGACGCTCGACGGCAAGGGGAAGCTCCGGGTCCCGGCCGGGACGCAGCCGGGGACGACCCTGCGCATCAAGGGGAAGGGCATGCCGAAGCGCGCCGGCATGGGCCGCGGCGATCAACGCGTCGAGGTCACCGTCGAAGTGCCGACGCAGCTCACCGCGCGCCAGCGCGAGCTCCTCGAGCAGCTCGCGAAGGAGCTCGGCGAGGAGGTTCAGCCCGAGCAGAAGAGCTTCATGGAGAAGCTCCGCGAGCTCTTCGGCTGACCTCGCCGCTCCGGCGATCCGTCAGCCGTGCCGCGGCGCGCACCCGCCTACGCAGCCGCCGCGTAGTTTCGCGCCGGCGTGTCGGAAGGCTCACTGGTTGAACCAGTGAACCTGCAGACTTCCCGCGTGAACCGCCGGGCCTGGGGCTTGCTCCTCTCCTTCTCACATAGCGAGAGAGGAGCGACCCGCAATGGCGACGGATCTGGTGATCGTCTACAGCCCGGTCGGCGGAGGTCACAAATCGGCGGCGATCGCCGTCGACGAAGCGGCCCGCGCGCGCGGTCTGCGTACCGTCCTCGTGAATGCGTTCGACTACGCACCACGCGTCTTCACCGATGTTTACGTCGGCACGCACCTCACCGGGCAAAGCTTCGCCCCGGAGCTCTACGGCGAGATCTACTTCGCCGCGAACAAGCGTCGTCGCCCGCTCGAGCCGGTGCGGCTCGGGATCGACAATCTCGTCTTCGGCCGCGTCGCCGATGCCGTCATCGCGCATGCGCCCCGCGCGGTGATCGCGACGCACCACATTCCGCTCGTCGTGCTCGGTCGCGCACGGCGCAAACGTGCGCTCGATGCACCGGTCGTCGGCGTCGTCACCGACTACACCGCGCACGCGCACTGGGCGGAAGAAGGTGTCGACGCATGGGCGGCCTCGAACGGCGCCGCGCGCGATCTCCTCCTGCACGGCGCCGAGCCCTCGCGGGTCTTCGCCACGGGTATTCCGGTGCGCAGTGCCTTCGAACGCGTCGATCCGCTCTCCTACGACGGCGGCGAGCTCCGTGTGCTCGTGACGAGCGGAGGTTTCGGGCACGGCCCCATGACGCGGGTCGTCCGATCGTTCGCCGGCATTCGCGACGTGAGCCTCACCGTCGTTTGCGGCGCGAGCGAGAAGCTCGCGGCGCGAGTGACGCGCGAGGTGCAGGACAGCGGCTTGCGCGCGACGGTGATCGGTGTCGAGCGCGACATGGCTGCGCGCATGGCGGAGGCTCACGTCGTCGTCGGCAAAGCTGGCGGCCTCACCGTGAGCGAGACGCTCACGGCCGGTCGCCCGATGGTCATCGCGTCGGCTGTGCCCGGGAACGAGAAGCTGAACGAGGCGTTCGTCATCGCCGGCGGCGCCGGCGTCCCTGCCGACGCGAGCGACGTCGGCCGCGTCGTCGACGCGCTACGCAGCGGTGACGTCCTCACGACAATGTCGTCGCGCGCTCGCGGTCTCGTCGCACGTGGCGCCGCCGACCGTGTCCTCGACGTCGCGTTCGCTTTCGGTTTCGCCGAACGCCGCGCCCGACCCGCGGCGTGAGCAGCGCTCACGTCACGGAAGCGCGACCGCTTGGCTCGACGAAACACTCGTTCGGGATAGCGAACGCGCTCGAAGAGCGTGACGTATTGCCCCACCCGCGACGTTCGTACGGCGACGCTCCCGCCGTGCTTGAGGAGCACCTGCCGCACCGGTAATCATGTGCTCTTCGCGCGTTTTCGGGGAAACGCGCGCCAAGCAGGGAGAGCACATGCCGACGCGAACGATCGCCGACGGGACCACGCGCGTGACGACGAAGAAGAAGAACGGTCACGCTGCGAAGCCGGACGGCAATGGCAACGGCAACGGCCACGCACGCAAGAACGGCAACGGCAACGGCCATCGTGACGGTGCAGCCACGACGATGATGAACGCGGTCGGCGGGACCGTGCCGGTCACCGAGTGGGACCGCCTCTCCGCCGACAGCCGCTACGAGGTCGAGCACCTTCTCGAGGTGCTGAAGGCCGTGAAGCAAGGCGACTTCCAGGTTCGCTTCGAATACCAGAAGAACGGAATCCTGAGCCGCGTCGGCGAGCTCCTGAACGACGTCATCGGCCTCAACGAGCACATGGCCGGTGAGCTCGTTCGCGTCGCGAAGGTCGTCGGTCAGGAAGGCAAGATGCACGAGCGCGCCTCCGTCGGCGCGGCGCGCGGCGCGTGGGCCGCGAGCATGATCAGCGTCAACCAGCTCATCGCCGACCTCGTCTCCCCGACGAACGAGGTCGCGCGCGTCATCACGGCCGTCGCTCGAGGCGACCTCTCGCAGAAGATGGTCCTCGAGATCGAAGGTCGCCCGGTCCGCGGCGAGTTCCTCCGCATCGGTACGACCGTCAACAGCATGGTCGATCAGTTGAACTCCTTCGCCGCGGAAGTCACGCGCGTCGCGAAGGAAGTCGGTAACGAAGGAAAGCTCGGCGGTCAGGCCGACGTCAAAGGCGTCAGCGGTACGTGGAAGGACCTGACGGAAAACGTCAACGGCCTCGCCGCAAACCTGACCGCCCAGGTGCGTAACATCGCGAAGGTCACCACGGCCGTCGCGAAGGGCGACCTCTCGCAGAAGATCACCGTCGACGCGAAGGGCGAGATTCTCGAGCTGAAGAACACGATCAACGTCATGGTCGATCAGCTCTCGTCGTTCGCGGCCGAAGTCACCCGCGTCGCGAAGGAAGTCGGTAACGAAGGAAAGCTCGGCGGCCAGGCCGAAGTCCGCGGCGTCTCCGGTACGTGGAAGGACCTCACCGACAACGTCAACGGTCTCGCGGCGAACCTCACCGCGCAGGTTCGTAACATTGCGAAGGTCACCACCGCGGTCGCGAACGGCGACCTCTCGCAGAAGATCACCGTCGACGCGCGCGGCGAGATTTACGAGCTCAAGAACACCATCAACACGATGGTCGACACGCTCCGCTCGTTCGGCGCGGAAGTCACCCGTGTCGCGAAGGAAGTCGGCACCGAAGGAAAGCTCGGTGGTCAGGCCGACGTCAAAGGCGTGTACGGCACGTGGAAGGACCTCACCGACAACGTGAACGTCCTCGCGTCGAACCTCACGGTCCAGCTCCGCGACGTGTCGCGCGTCGCGACCGCGATCAGCTCCGGCGACCTGACCCAGAAGATCACCGTCGACGTCAAAGGAGAGATTCTCCAGATCAAGGACGTCATCAACAAGATGGTCGACCAGCTGAACTCCTTCGCCGCGGAAGTCACCCGCGTCGCCAAGGAAGTCGGCACCGAAGGAAAGCTCGGTGGTCAGGCCGAAGTGCGAGGCGTCAGCGGCACGTGGAAGGACCTCACGGACAACGTGAACGGTCTCGCCGCGAACCTGACCGCGCAGGTCCGCAACATCGCGAAGGTCACCACCGCCGTGGCGAACGGAGACCTCTCGCAGAAGATCACCGTCGATGCCCGCGGCGAGATCCTCGAGCTGAAGAACACGATCAACGTCATGGTCGATCAGCTCTCGTCGTTCGCCGCGGAGGTCACCCGCGTCGCGAAGGAAGTCGGCACCGAGGGAAAGCTCGGCGGCCAGGCGAACGTGAAGGGAGTCTCCGGCACGTGGAAGGACCTCACGGACAACGTGAACGGTCTCGCGTCGAACCTGACCGTCCAGCTCCGTGACGTGTCCGCGGTCGCTACCGCCATCGCCAACGGCGACCTCACCAGGAAGATCACCGTCGACGTCAAAGGAGAGATTCTCCAGATCAAGGACGTCATCAACAAGATGGTCGACCAGCTGAACTCCTTCGCCGCGGAAGTCACCCGCGTCGC